>Ga0182738_1000926_pt1 | contig 38778 bp, 34 predicted proteins | sample eDN5th30CBELigMG_FD_128876 | JGI IMG/M metagenome (GOLD analysis project Ga0182738, IMG submission 128876) | Enriched Miracle-Growth compost microbial communities from Emeryville, California, USA - eDNA 5th pass 30_C BE-Lig MG (version 2)... ...
CGAATGTGTTTTTCAACGACCGCATTCTGGCACACTGATGCCGTGGGGGCCGTCCACCCCAACGGCTCTCATAGGCGCCAACTTTGCCGCTCCAGCCGTGTGGCTGCATCCTCGCGGCGGGTGCTCCTCCTTTCCTCCCCGCGCTGCGCGCAGGGAAGAATCCGATGCGCCGACACGTCTGCACGATCACTGGCGTGGCAGAGTTAGCGCCCATGAGAGCCGCGCTCCCGGCACACCTCAGAACTGCTCCTCCGTCAGCGCGAACACGGTGCGGCCCGCCGCCTTGAGCGGTCCGAGCTGGGCCAGCGCCGGCGGCAGGATGACCTCGGCGTAGAAGCGGGCGGTGATCAGCTTGGCCTCGAGGAAGGCGGGATCGCCGTCGCGCGTGGCGAGCTTGCCCTGGGCCACCAGGGCGCTGCGGGCCAGCAGCCAGGCGCCCAGCGCCGTGCCCGCCAGCCGCAGGAACGGCACCGAACCTGCCAGAGCGTTCGTGAGCTCGCCTTTCACCGATTGCGCGACCCACCGGGTGGCGTCGTCCAGCGCATCGGCGGCCGCAGCCACGCCAGCCCGGATCGCGGCGAGATCGTCCCCCGGCGCGGCTTTCATCTCCTCCGCCGTGGCGCGCATCTCGGCCACCAACGCGAGCATCGTCTCGCCGCCGTCCTTGGCGACCTTGCGGCCGACGAGGTCGCGCGCCTGGATGCCGTTGGTGCCTTCGTAGATCGGCAGGATGCGCGCGTCGCGCAGGTGCTGGGCGGCGCCGGTCTCCTCGATGAAGCCCATGCCGCCGTGGATCTGCACGCCGGTCGAGGCGATCTCGTTGCCGAGGTCGGTGAACCAGGCCTTCACGATCGGGATCAGCAGGTCGACGCGATCCTGTGTCCTGCGCGCCGCGTCCTTGTCGGGATGGCGCAGAGCGCCGTCGATGCCGGCCGCGGTATAGTAGCCCAGCGCCCGCATCGCCTCGATCTGGGCGCGCATGCTCATCAGCATGCGGCGCACGTCGGCGTGGTGGACGATCGACACCGGTTGCGGCTGCGGGCTGCCGTCGTCCTTGGACTGCACGCGGCTCCTGGCGAAGGTGGCGGCCTGCTGATAGGCGCGCTCGGCGATCGCCAGTCCCTGGATGCCGACCGACAGGCGGGCGTTGTTCATCATCGTGAACATGTAGGAGAGGCCGCGGCCTTCCTCGCCGACCAGATAGCCGACAGCGCCGCCGTCGTCGCCGAAGCTCATCACGCAGGTCGGGCTGGCATGGATGCCGAGCTTGTGCTCGAGCGACACGCAGCGCAGGTCGTTGCGCTTGCCCGGCTTGCCGTCGGCCTCGGGCAGGAACTTCGGCACGATGAACAGCGAGATGCCGCGTACGCCGGCCGGCGCGTCGGGCGTGCGCGCCAGCACGAGATGCACGATATTCTCGGTGAGGTCGTGCTCGCCGTAGGTGATGAAGATCTTCTGGCCGGTGACGAGATAGTGGTCGCCGCTCCTCACCGCGCGGCTCTTGAGCTGGCCGAGATCCGAGCCGGCCTGCGGTTCGGTGAGATTCATCGTCCCGGTCCACTCGCCCGAGATCATCTTCGGCAGGTAGGTGGCCTTCTGCTCGGCCGAGCCGTGGTGATGGATCGCGTCGATCGCGCCCTGGTTCAGCAGCAGCACCAGGCCGAAGCCCATGTTGGCCGATTGCCACATCTCCTGCACGGTGGCGGCCAGCAGCCACGGCATGCCCTGGCCGCCGAATTCCGGGTCGAAGGGCAGGGCGTTCCAGCCGCCGTCGACGAATTCCTTGTAGATGCCGGTGAAGCCGGGCGCGGTGCGCACCACGCCATTCTCGAGTTTGGCGCCGACCTTGTCGCCATCGCGGTTGAGCGGGGCGAGTCCGTTGCCGGCAAGCCTGGCCGCCTCCTCGAGCACGGCATCGACGACGTCGTCGGTCGCATGCTCGTAGCCCGGCAGTGCGGCGACGGTCGCGAGCCCGGCGACTTCGCGCAGGGCGAAACGCATGTCGGCAAGCGGGGCAGTGTAAGTCATGTCATTCCTCCGGGGCCGCACTATGCCGCGCGCGGTCGCGTTCGACCACCGGTCGCCTTCGGCGACCTGGTCGGCTAATCTGCGCATCATGACCGATACAGTTCTGCTCACCATCGACGGCCCGCGTGCGACCATCACCCTCAACGATCCCGCCAAGCACAATCGCCTGAACACGGCGGGACTGGGCAAGCTGCGCGAGGCGATCGAGAAGGCCGACGCCGATTCCGATGTGCGCGTCACGGTGCTCACGGGCACCGGCGAGAAGACCTTCTGCTCGGGCTACGACCTGGGCTCGATCCCGGCGGGCAAGGAGGCGCGTCCTTCGTCGGAAACCCACAAGGACAGCTTCGAGACGGTGATGGACCGGCTCGAGGCGATGCGCATGCCGACGCTGTGCGCGCTGAACGGCGGCGTCTACGGCGGCGCGACCGACATGGCGCTGGCCTGCGATTTCCGCCTCGGCGTGAAGGGCATGCGTTTCTTCATGCCGGCGGCGCGCTTCGGGCTGCACTACTATCCGGGCGGGCTGCGCCGCTACACCCAGAAGGTCAGCCCGAGCTTCGCCAAGCGCGCGTTCCTGCTGTCGGAAGATTTCACCGACGAAGCGCTGCTGCGCGTTGGCTACCTCGACTGGCTCGTCGATCGTTCGGAATTCGCGGCCAAGGTCGACGAGACGGCTGCGAAGCTCGCCGGCCTCGCGCCGCTGTCGATGGCCAACATGAAGCGTGCCATCGAGCAGTTCGCGCAGGCCGAACCCGACATTCCCAGGATCCGCGACGGCATCCGCGAATGCCAGACCTCGGAGGACCTGCGCGAGGGCCTGACCGCCCTGCGCGAGAAGCGGACGCCGGCCTTCAAGGGGCGTTGACCTGGTCATATTCTTCCTCTCTGCCCGCAGCGCGGGAGGTGGCGCGGTAATCCGCGACGGAGGGGTCATGGACAACGGTATCGGGGCGGCTCATGACCCCTCCGCCCCTCCGGGGCACCTCTCCGGCTTCGCCAGGGAGGAGCTGTTGGACCGAGGCCATGCAGCGTCGTCTCGCCGCCATCGTCCACGCTGACCTCGCCGGCTTCACACGGATGATGGAGGGTGCCGAATCCCGTACCTTCCGCCATCTGAAGACGGCCCAGGTCGACATCTGGCGGCCAGCGATCGAGGCAGGCGGGGGTCGGCTCGTGGGCACCGCCGGCGACGCGATGCTCGCCGAGTTCAGCTCGGCGGTGGCGGCGGTGAGCGCGGCGATCGACATCCAGGAGCGGATGGTGCTGTTCAACGAGTCCCTCGAGGACAGCCAGCGCATGCTTTTTCGCATCGGCGTGCATCTCGGCGAAGTGATCGTCGACGAGGAGGACCAGAACATCTTCGGCGAAGGCGTCAACCTCGCCGCCCGCATCCAGGGAATCGCCGAGCCCGGCGGCATCGCGGTGTCGCGCGCCGTGCGCGAGATGACCGAGCTCAGGATCGACTATGCCTTCATCGATGGCGGCGAGCATCGGCTGAAGAACGTCAGCAGGCCCATCCATGTCTTCCATGTTCGGCAGGCCGCGCGCGTTGCCGCCGCCGCGGCGCAATCGGCGCCGCCGGTGAAGGTGCGCTTCGAGGGTGCCGATTCGTCGGGTGTCGAGCACGCGTTCGAGGTGTCCCTCGACAGGCTCGCCTCGTCTGCCAACGGGATGGCGATCGGGCGGGCCGCGGGCCACTGCGAGCTGATCGTGTCCCATGCCACGGTGTCGCGGCGCCATGCCCGGCTCACGCTGGTGGGCGAAGCGCTGCGGATCGAGGATCTCGGGTCGACCAACGGCACCGCGGTCGACGGCAGGACCGCGCGCCCCGGAACGCACATGCCCCTGCAGGCGGGCAGCCGGTTGCGCGTGGGTGACGTCGAGTTTTCGATCCGGCAAGGATAGGGTTCATGTTCTTCCCTGCGCGCCACCGTCCCGGGGTGCAGTCCTTGGGAAGGCAGGCTCGCGGCGTCGAAATCCGGCTGCTAGACTGACCCTTGATGCGTCGCTTGGCTGCCACCGTCCTTGCCGACTTTGCCGGCTTTCCCGGATGAAGGAGCAGGCCGGGTCGCACGCCTTCGCGATCCTGCGGCTTTGAGAAGAGGACACCATGACAGTCAACATGAATGCGCGTGCCCTGCGCGAGCGGCTGGCGAAAGGCGAATTCATCCTGGCGCCGGGCATTTATGACGGCATCTCGGCGCGTGTGGCCGATCAGATGGGCTTTCCGGCCCTCTACATGACGGGCTACGGCGCCACGGCGTCGATGCTCGGCCTGCCCGATGCGGGCCTCGCCACCTACTCCGACATGGTCGGCCGGGCGGAGATGATCTGCTCGGTGATCGGCACGCCGCTGATCGCCGACGCCGATACGGGGTACGGCGGTTTGCTCAACGTGCAGCGCACGGTGCGCGGCTACGAGGCGGCGGGTGTCGCGGCGATCCAGATCGAGGACCAGGAAATGCCCAAGAAGTGCGGGCATACGCCGGGCCGGAGGGTGGTACCCGCGGAGGACATGGTTCTGAAGCTCAAGGTCGCCTGCGAGGCCCGGCGCGACGAAGCGACACTCATCGTCGCCCGCACCGATGCGCGCACCGCGCTTGGGCTGGACGAGGCGCTGCGCCGCGCGAAGCTGTACGAGCAGGCCGGCGCCGACGTGATCTTCGTCGAATCGCCGGAGAGCGAGGCCGAGCTCGAGCGGATCGGCCGCGAGGTCGAGAAGCCGTTGCTCGCCAACATGGTCGAGTTCGGCAAGACGCCGCGGGCCGAGGTCGCGAAGCTGAAGCAATGGGGCTTCGACGTGGCGATCTATCCCGGCCTCGGTTTCAGCGTCGCCGCCGAGGCGATGCGCCAGGCCTGGGCGTTCCTCAAGGACAAGGGCACCAGCAACGGCGTCGCCGTGCCGCAATATCGCAACATGCACGAGCTGATGGGCTTCTCCGACGTGTGGGACTTCGAGAAGAAGTGGGCGCAGCCGTGAACGGCCGACGGCCCGGACTGTTCGAGGTCCTGGCCCGCCTGCCGCCGCGCGTGTGGCTGCAGGCGGCCCTCGGGCTGATCGGCTTCGCCGTGCTGGCCGTGCTGGGCTTTGCCGTGATCGCCGGCTTCGTGGCCGTCGTGCTGGTGATCCTCCTGCTTTACCGGCTGCGCGCCTGGGTCGCGCGTCTGTTCGCCGGGCGGTCGTCATCGGGACCGCCGGCGCATACCGACGAGCGCACCGACGACCGCAAAGTGACCGACGTGACCTACGAGATCGTCGACCGCCGGGACGACCGGAGACCGTAAGCCGCCGGCGGCGTGCCGCGCCGTAGCGACGGGGCGGTGCATCGCGAAAGGAATCCGCGCCGCACCCATTACCTTCTTCCCGCCCGCGGGTACGTTGGGAGAGACGCCGCGGCTATCGGCTCGTCGACCGCAATTGCCGCTCGCCGCTGTTGCAGTTCGTCAGCTAGCGTTTGGGAATGCAACTTCGCCAGCTCGAGATATTTCATGCCGTCATGCTGTCCGGAAGCATTTCCGCAGCGGCGCGCCTTCTCAAGATTTCCCAGCCCGCCGCCACGCGGCTGCTCCTGCGGGCCGAGGATCAACTGGGCTACAAGCTTTTCGATCGTGTCAGGGGCCGGCTGGTGGCCACCAGCGAAGCCCGTATCCTGTACGCCGAAAGCGACCGCGTGCTCACGGGGCTCGACAACCTGCGCAAGCTGTCGAAGAACCTCGGAGCGGCACAATCGGGCTATCTGCGCATCGCGGCGGCGCCATCGCTCTGTGTCGACCTGATCCCCCTGGCGATCACCCGGTTTCGCAAGGACAATCCAAATACCCGCTTCTCGGTCGAGGCGCGGCAATACAGCGATCTCCTGCGCGTCGTCCTCACGCATGAGGTGGACATCGGCTTTGGCTTCAATGCCCAGCCGCATCCGGGGCTCGAGGTGGTGCCGCTTGCCCAGGCGCGCTTCTATGGAATCTTCCCCGTCGCGGCGGGGCCGCGGCTTCCCCGCGTCGCCAATGCCGCCGTGTTTGGCCGCTATCCCTACATCGGGCTGTCGAGCGAGGATCCGCAGGGGCCGACGTCGAGCGCCAGGCTGAACGTCGCGCTCGAGCAGGCGGGCTTCAGGCTGTCACCGATCGTGGAGGTCAAGACGAACCAGATTGCGGTGTCTCTCGTCCAGCGCGGCGCGGGAGCTGCCATCGTCGACCAGTACACTGCTGCGGCCAGCGACCCGACCCGCGTGGCGGTTCGTCCGCTCGGCTTCAAGACCGCCTTCTCCCTGTCGATGATGCGCTCGCGACACCAGCCGACGTCCTTGCTGGCAAAGGCGTTCGTCTCCGTATTTGCCAGGGCGGAAAAGGAAGTAGCGCGGCAAGCGGCGACGATCGCTTCCTGACTGTCAGCATATTACATGACGTAATATATGCTGCACATATTATCATGCCGGCCCGTCGTCAGGTCTGTGTCACGCTTTCCGCTCCATCGAAACGAGGGGGTAGCTGATGAGAAAACTGGTCGCGTCTCTGGCTTTCATCGGCTTTGTCGGGCTTGCGGTCGCGCCTGCAGCCCACGCGCAGAAGACCGTCCTTACGGTCGGCGTGGCCACGCCCGACGTGGGTCGTCTCGACCCGCATGTCGCCACCTCCAATGCCGATCGCGGCATCGTCGCCGGAATTTTCAACGGACTCACCCGGTTCAAGCCGGGACAGGCGACCTTCGAGGGCTTCGAGCCGGATCTCGCCGAGAGCTGGACTTCCAACGACGCGAAGACGGAGTGGGTGTTCAAGCTGCGCAAGGGCGTGCAATGCCACCGCGACTACGGAGAATTGACCGCCGATGATGTGGTCTATTCCATCCAGCGGGCCGCCGATCCGAAGCGTTCGGGCTTCTCGGCCGACCTTGCGCCCATTTCCAGCGTGGAAGCGGTCGACAGATATACCGTCAAGGTTACTCTCAAGAACCCCGTTCCGAGCCTGCTGGGCCTCGTTTCGAACTACACCGGTGGCTTTGTCGTCTGCAAGAAGGCGGCCGAGGAGATGGGTCAAGCCTTCGCTCGCCGTCCGATCGGCACCGGGCCGTTCATGTTCGAGGAGTACAAGCCCCAGCAGTTCGTGAAGCTGGTGGCCAACAAGAAATACTTCCGCGGAGAGCCAAAGCTCGAAGCGGTGGTCTATCGCTACATTCCGTCGGATGCCAGCCGCGACCTCGCCTTCGAGTCCGGTGAGATCGACATGCTGTTCGGCAAGCAGGACGAGCCCTGGTTGACGCGCATGCGCAAGCTGCCTGGCACGGTCGCGTTCGCGATCGAGCCCGCGGAGCTGAACTGGCTCAACTTCAACATCACGGTCAAGCCGCTCGACGATGTGCGCGTGCGCCGCGCGATGATGCTGGCGATCGATCGCGACGGCATCACCAAGTTCAGGGGCAGCAATGCCAACCGGGTCGCCGTTTCCGTGATTCCCAGCAGCGACTACGGTGCGGTGGACCTGAAGCTGCCGCCCGTGGACATCGCCAAGGCCAAGGCGCTCCTGGCCGAGGCCGGGTATCCCAACGGCTTCACGATCAAGATGATCGGCTCGACCAATCCGACGATGGCGACCAGCGTCCAGATGTATCAGGCCGGTTTGAGCAAGATCGGTGTGAAGCTCGACGTGCAACCCGTCGACAATCCGACCTTTCACGTGCAGATCCGAAAGGACCTCTCGCCTCTCGTGCCCTACCAGGCGGCGCGCTTTCCGATCGCCGATGCGTTCCTGACCCAGTTCTACCTGTCGTCGAGCACCGTGGGCACGCCGACCGGCGTCACCAATTTCTCGCACTGCAACGCGGCGGACAAGGAGATCATTGCGGCCCGCAGCGAGCTGGATCCGGCCAGGCAGAAGGCGCTCTGGGCCGAAGCGCAGCGCAAGATCTTCGATGCCGTATGCGGAGCTCCAATCTACGAAAGCTTCGTGCTGTGGGCGCACAAGGATTCGCTGGTGCTCGGCTACGACCTGAAGGGCTCCATGAACCTTGGACCGCCGATCCTCGAAACGACCCACTTCAAGAAGTAACTGGCCGTTTCGTTTACGAGGCATGCAAACCTACATCATAAAGCGGCTGCTGCTCGCGGGAATCACGCTTCTCGCCGTCCTGACGCTGATCTTCTTCATCGTCAGGATCGTTCCAGGCGATCCGGCGCGGGTCGTGCTGGGCGAACAGGCGACAATGGAGGCGATCGAAGCGATGCGGGCGCGGCTGGGCCTCGATCAACCGTTATGGGTCCAATACGCGCGCTTCCTGAGAGGAGCACTCTCGTTCGATGTGGGGACATCCATGGTTACGGGTGCGCCGGTGCTGAAGGTCATCGGCGAGGTGCTGCCGTCGACGCTGGAGCTTTCCGCTGCCGCGATGGTGCTCGGATGCATCCTCGGCATTCCCCTGGGCATCTGGTCGGCGGTGCGGCGCAACAGGATCACCGACTATGTGATCAGGGTCGCCTCGCTGCTCGGGCTGTCGTTCCCTGCCTTCGTGTCGGCGATCCTCCTTCTGCTCGCCTTTGCCATCAGTCTCCGCTGGTTCCCGGTCATGAGCTCGGGCAACAGCACGACGGTCGCGGACCACCTGCGCCAACTCGCCCTTCCCGCGATCAATCTGGCATTGATTTTCGCCGCCTACATCACCCGCGTGAGCCGTTCGGCGATGCTCGAGATCCTGCGGGAGGACTACATGCGCACCGCCGTTGCCAAGGGCGTTCCGCCGCTGGTCGTGATCTGGCGGCACGGTGTACGGAACGCCCTCATTCCCGTCGTCACCGTCACTGGCCTCTATCTCGGTATCCTGATCGGAAACTCGGTGCTCACGGAAATAGTCTTCAATCGCCCGGGCCTCGGAAAGCTGATCGTCGGATCGCTGGCCCAGCGCGACTACACGATGCTGCAGGGATTGATGGTGGTCTACACGATGATCGTCGTCGTCGTGAGCCTGGCGACGGATCTTGCATACGGCTTCATCGATCCGCGGATTCGCTATGAGTGAAGATATCGGATTTCGCCGGGCGTTGCGGCATCATGGCCGGCAACTGCTCAGGGCCTTCAACAGCAACAAGGCCTCATGGGTGGGATTGGTCCTGTTCCTCGGCATCGTTGCGTGCGCCCTGCTCGCTCCCTGGCTCTCTTCGCACGACCCCGCCGAGCAATACATGGGGGCGAGGCTGGCACCACCGTCCGCGGAGTTCCTGCTGGGAACCGACGATTTCGGCCGCGATATCCTCTCCCGCCTGCTCTACGGGGCGCGCCTGTCCCTGTTGATCGGCCTTACGTCGACGACGCTGGCACTGGTCATCGGTTCGCTCATCGGCGCGCTGGCGGGATTCTATGGCGGCCGCTTCGATCTGCTGATCATGCAGGCAATGGACGTGCTGCTTGCGTTTCCGTCGCTGATCCTGGGTCTCCTCGTCGTCGCGATGCTGGGACCGAGCATCGCGAACCTCACGATCGCGATCGCGCTCACGGCCGTGCCGGCATTCGCGAGAATCGCGCGCTCGCCGACGCTGGTGATCAAGCAGCGCGAATTCATCCTTGCCGGGCGCACCTTGGGCTTCGGTGACGCCCGGCTGCTGGGCCGTCACATCCTTCCGAACATCGCGCCGGAAATCCTGGTGATGGGGTCGCTGTGGCTGGGCACGACGATACGCGTGGAATCCTCGCTCGCCTTCATCGGGCTCGGGGTGCCGCCGCCGACCTCGACATGGGGCGGCATGATCCGCTCCGGCTTCGAGAACATACTCGACAGTCCGTGGCTGGTCCTCTGGCCGAGCCTTGCCATCCTTCTCTGCGTCTTCTCGCTCAACCTTCTGGGTGACGGCTTGCGCGATGCCATCGATCCCAAGCTGCGCGGCGAGGGCTAGCATGACGGGCGCCGCCGCACCGACCTTGCGCATCTCGAACCTGGATGTGTCCTTCCGGGTCAATCGACAATGGAACCAGGCCGTCAAAGGCCTCTCGTTCGAGGTTGGAACGCGCGAGGCCGTTGCGATCGTGGGCGAATCCGGCTCCGGCAAGAGCGTAACCGCGATGTCCGTCATGGGCGTTCTTCCGGCCGCCAACAGCCGCGTCTCCGGTCGTATCGAGCTGGCCGGAAGAGATCTCATGGCGCTGCCGGAGCCCGAGATGCGCAACCTTCGCGGTAGCGCCATGGCGATGATCTTCCAGGAGCCGATGACCAGCCTCAATCCGGTTCTCAAGGTCGGGTTCCAGGTCAGCGAGGCGCTGCGCTATCACCGCGGCATGACGTGGCGGCAGGCCGAGGAGATGGCGGTCCAGCTGCTCGAGCATGTGCGCATTCCCAATGCCCGCGAGCGGGCCCAGGAATATCCGCACAAGCTCTCCGGCGGGATGCGGCAGCGCGTGATGATCGCGATGGCGCTCGCCTGCCGTCCATCGCTGCTCATCGCCGACGAGCCGACGACGGCCCTGGATGTCACGATCCAGGCGCAGATCCTCGACCTCATGCGCCAGCTTCAGTCCGAGATCGGCATGGGGCTGCTGTTCATCACCCACGACATGGGCGTCGTCGCGGAGATCGCCGATCGCGTGGTCGTGATGTGGCGTGGCGAGAAGGTCGAAGAGGGCACGGTCGAAGAGATCTTTCGGGCGCCGAAGCATCCCTATACCCAGTCTCTCCTGGCATCGGTTCCCCGATTGGGCGACATGAAAGGCTTCAAGGAGCCACGGCCATTCGGCGTAACGGGCACTCGACGCCCGGCGACCTCGGTCATCGTCGACAAGCAGCCTTTGCTGGAAGTCGAAGGACTGACGACCCGCTTCGAGCGCCGGCGTGGATTGCTGGGCCGGGTCGAAGGTCGTGTCCATGCGGTCGAAGATGTGTCCTTCAGTCTTGCCCGCTCCGAAACACTGGCGCTTGTGGGAGAAAGCGGCTGCGGGAAATCGACCACCGGCCGCAGCATCGTGCGCCTGGTCGAGCCGACATCCGGTGCGGTCAGGTTCGACGGTGCCGATGTTCTCACGCTCGGTGCGTCCGGCCTGCGGCGCGTTCGCCGCGAGCTGCAGATGGTCTTCCAGGACCCGTTCAGTTCGCTCGATCCGCGGCAGATGGTCGGCGATGCCCTGGCAGAACCGCTCCGTGTCCATGGCATTGCCCAGGGATCGGAGGCGGATGATCGCGTGGAAGCGCTGCTGCGGCGGGTGGGCCTGGGAGCCGACGCACGCCTTCGCTATCCGCACGAGTTCTCCGGCGGTCAGCGACAGCGCCTTTGCATCGCCCGGGCGCTTGGCGTCAATCCCAAGCTGATCATCGCCGATGAGGCCGTCTCGGCGCTGGACGTGACGATCAAGGCGCAGGTGGTCGACCTGATGCTCGACCTGCAGCAGGAGTTCGGCCTCTCGTATCTCTTCATTTCGCACGACATGGCGATCGTCGAGCGCGTCAGTCATCGCGTCGCCGTGATGTATCTCGGCGAGATCGTCGAGATCGGGCCGCGTGCCGCCGTCTTCGAGAATCCGCAACACCCCTATACGCGCAAGCTCATGGCCGCCGTTCCTCTGCCGGATCCGTCGCGGCGCCGCGAGAAGCGCAGCTTCGATACCACCGAGGTTCCGAGTGCCTATCGGCCTGCGGACTTCGTGCCCATGCGCCGGCACTACACCGAGGTGAGCCCCGGGCATCTCGTTCAGGCGCAATCTTGAAAGGACAGGCGATGGAAGACGCTGCGAACGGACAATACCTCGCCGGCAACTGTCTCGGCATGTTCAAGCTGCCGGACGAGGTGGCCTTCACCGTGGCGCGCGGGCAGGGATCGCAGGTCTGGTCGACTGACGGCAGGGCCTATCTGGACTATCTGATGGGATCGGGTCCGATGGTGCTCGGCCATGCCCATCCGCGTGTGGTTGCGGCGATCGTCGAGCAAGCCTCGCTCGGCACGCACTACTATCACGTGAACGAACGTGCCCAGCAGCTGGCGGCGCGCATATGCAAGCTCGTGCCGTGCGCGCAGTCGGTCAAGTTCTGCAGCGACGGCTCCGAGGCCAACTTCTACGCCCTGCGCATCGCGCGCGCCTTCACCCGTCGCGCGAAGGTGCTGAAGTTCGACGGCGCATTCCATGGCCACAGCGACTACGCGCGCCAGTCGCAGCGCAGCGACCATGGCCTCAACGAGCAGCAGACGGTCGCAGACTCCGCGGGCATTCCCGAACAGATCAGCGAAACGGTCGTCATCGCGCCGTACAACGATCTCGAGCGGACACGCCAGATCGTCGAGCCGATAGCCCGGGAAATCGGTGCGATCCTGGTGGAGCCGGTTCAGCGCGGTTTCCTGCCCGCGCCAGGCTTCCTCGAAGGGCTTCGCAGCCTGGCCGACAGCATTGGTGCACTCCTGGTGTTCGACGAAGTGGTAACGGGATTTCGTCTCTCCATGGGCGGTGCGCAGAAGCTGTTCGGCGTGACGCCCGATCTTTGCGCCCTCGGCAAGATCGTCGGCGGCGGGCTGCCGCTCGCGGCCGTTGCCGGACGCCGGGATCTGCTGGAGCTCACGATCCCCGGCCGCCCGAACGACGGCCGGTCGGTGTTCATGAGCGGCACCCTGAACGGCAACCCGCTGGCCTGTGCCGCGGGGCTCGCGACGCTTGCCGTAGCGGAAGAACTGAACGCTCCGGCAATCCTGAAGGCGCGGGGCGAGGCCTTGACTGAAGGGCTCGACGGCGTTGCCCGGAAATTGGGAGTGCCGTTCCTGATGATCGGAGCTCCCGCATTTCAGCAGCCGGTATTCGGCCACGGGCCATTGACCAATGCAGCCGACCTGGCAGCGACGAAGCTGAATGCAGCCTATCGCTTCGGCATCGAGATGGTCCGGCGCGGGGTGCTCTTCACACCCGGCAGCAAGGTCTACATGTCGGTCGCTCACAGCGACGAGACGCATGCCCGGTTCCTCGAGGCCGCGGAGGGTGCCATGCGCGCGGTCCGTGACGAGGGATTGCTCAACTGATCAGGAAGGAACAGGAGAAGAAAATGGCGGCGCTTTCGAATCAGCGGGTCGCATACTTCAATGGCCGGTACGTGCCCGAGGCAGAAGTGGTCCTGCCTTTCCGGGACCAGGCGGTGAAGACCGGCGACTCGACCTACGACACCACCCGCACGTTCGGGGGCAAGCCGTTCAAGCTGGAACAGCATATAGAGCGCCTGTTCAATTCGCTTGCCTACACCGGCATCGACCCCGGCCTGTCACCGGAAGAGCTGATGACGATCACGCGCGAGGTGGTCGCGCGCAACGAGCACCTTCGCCCGCAGCATGGCGACTGGTGGGTCAACCAGCGATTTACGCGTGGCCTCGATGCAGTCGGCGACGAAGGATGGGAGCCGCAGGCGGGACCGACGGTAATCGTCGACTGCCTGCCTCTCCCATTGAGGAATCGCGCCCCGGCTTTTCGCAACGGCATCGACTTGCAGGTCTCACCCGTGCGACGGACCCCGCCCTGGGCGTTGAGTCCCAATGCCAAGATGGGCAACAAGCTCAATCACATCCTGGCCGACCGGGCGGTGACCGTTGCCAATCCGGCAGTCTGGTCCCTGATGCTCGACGAGCACGGGAACATCGCCGAGGGCAAGGGCAGCAACATTTTCTTCGTTCGCAAAGGCAATCTCGTCACGCCCAGGGAACGCTATGTCTTGCCGGGAATCAGCCGGCAGACCGTCATCGAGCTGGCGAAGAGCCTCGGGATCCCGTTCGAGGAGGCTGACGTCGACATGTTCGCGGCAGCGAACGCAGACGAGATCTTCATGACCGGGTCGAGTTTCTGTCTTTGCCCGGCGCGAACCCTGAACGGCAGTCGTGTCGGGCGTGGCCCGTTGCCCGGGCCGGTCACCGCGCGACTGACCAAGGCGTATATCGACCTGGCTGGTATGGATTTCGTCGCCCAGGCTCTGAACGCCGCTTGAAGCGACGACATCGGGCCAGTGAGCAGGATTGCCGGGGCTAGACCCGGATCACCTTGCCGGGGTTCATGATGTTGTGCGGGTCGAGCGCGCGCTTGAGCGAGCGCATGACGTCGAGCTCGATCTGGCTACGGTAGTGCGTGAGCTCGTCGACCTTGATGCGGCCGATGCCGTGCTCGGCCGAGATCGAGCCGCCGTAGCTCGTCACGAGATCGTAGATCGCACCGCTGATCGCCTCGCCGTGGTGCATGAACTGCGGCTTGCTCCAGCCCGCCGGCGACTGGCAGTTGAAATGGAGATTGCCGTCGCCGACATGGCCGAAGGGGACGGGCCGACAGCCCGGCAGCACCCTGTTCATGACGGCGAGGCCTTCGGTCACGAAGTCGGGCAGCTTGCTGACCGACACCGAGATGTCGTGCTTGATCGACGGGCCCTCACGCTTCTGCGACTCGGAGTGGTTCTCGCGCAGGGCCCAGAAGCTGCGCGCCTGCGCCTCGTTCTGCGCGACCACGGCGTCGAGCACGAGCCCTTTCTCCATCGCTTCGCCGAGATAGGCTTCCATCTTCTCGCGCAGGCCGCTTTGGTTGGCGCCGTGGCGCGGCGGCCGGGCCGAGGACCATTCGAGCAGCACGTACCAGTCGTGCTTGTCCGCGAGCGGATCGGCGGCGCCGTGAATGTTCTTCAGCACCAGCTCGATGCCCTGGCGGCCCATCAGCTCGCACGAGGTGACGTTGTCCTCGGAGGCGGCATAGGCGCCGCTGAGCAGCTCGACGGCGGCGGCGGGCGAGGCGACGGCGTTCCATGAGGTCGCGACGTCCTTGGGCTTGGGCCAGAGCTTCAGCACGGCCCTGGTGATGATGCCGAGCGTTCCTTCGGCGCCGAGATAGAGGTCGCGCAGGTCGTAGCCGGTATTGTCCTTCTTGAGCGCGCGCATCCCGTCCCAGATGTCGCCGTTCGGCAGCACGACCTCGAGCCCCATCACCAGGTTGCGGGCATTGCCGTAATGCAGCACCTGCACGCCGCCGGCATTGGTCGAGAGATTGCCGCCGATGGTGCAGCTTCCCTCGGCGCCGAGGCTGAGCGGGAACAGCCGGTCGTGGTCCGACGCCGCCTCCTGGATCGTCTTCAGGATCACGCCGGCCTCGACGGTCATCGAATAGCCGACCTTGTCGATGTCGAGGATGCGGTTCATGCGGGTCAGCGACAGGACGATCTCGAGTCCTTCCTCCTGCGGCGTGGCGCCACCGGACATGCCGGTGTTGCCGCCCTGCGGGCAGATCGCGACTTTTTCCTTGGCGCAGAGCTTCACGACCTCGGAGACCTCCTCCGTCGTCGCCGGCCGCACGATCGCCAGTGCCGCGCCGATATAGTTCTCGCGCCAGTCGGTCAGATAGGGATGCATGCCCTGCTTGTCGAGGACGAGGCCCTTGTCGCCGACGATGGCGCGCAGCTTTTCGACGAACGACATCGGTTACTCCTTACTGTTCCTCCCTGGCGAAGCCGGGGAGATGCCCCGAAGGGGCGGAGGGGTCATGGGGCCACACCGATGTTGTGGCCCACGACCCGTCCGTCGCGGACTGCCGCGCCACCTCCCCGCGCTGCGCGCAGGGAGGAGCCCGATCATGAAAGCCGCAGCACCTTGCCGGGGTTCATGATGTTCTTCGGATCGAGCGCCCGCTTGATGGTGCGCATCGTGTCGAGCTCGATCTTGCTGCGATAGTGCGCCAGCTCGTCGAGCTTTTCGATGCCGATGCCGTGCTCGGCCGAGATCGAGCCGGCCATCGAGGTGATCAGGTCGTTGACCGCGCGCGTCACCGCCGGCGCATATTGCTGCAGCGTCGCGCGATCCATGCCCTTCGGCGCGCCGAAGCCGAAATGCACGTTGCCGTCGCCGATGTGACCGAGCGGATGCGGGCGCAGGGTGGGCAGGATCGCGAGCGCCGCCTTGATGCCCTTGTCGATGAATTCGGGGATTTTCGAGATCGACACGGAGATGTCGTAGCTGAGGCCCGGTCCCTCGGCGCGGCCGGCTTCGGCCACGCCCTCGCGGATCTTCCACATGTTGCGCGCCTGGCTCTCGCTCTGGCTGATCACCGCGTCGAGCACCCGGCCCGCTTCCATCTGCTCGCCGAGGAACTGCTCCATCTTCTCCGACATGCCCTCGGCGCCCTCGGCCTTCGGCCGCGACGACGACCACTGCATCAGCAGGTACCAGGGCGTGTCGGCCTTGAGCGGATCCTGCACGCCCGGGATGTGGCGCAGCACCATCTCGGTCGCCTCGCGGCTCATCATCTCGCAGGATTCGACATTGTCCTCGGAAGCCGAATGCGCCTCGGACAGGATTTCGATCGCCGCCTTCGGATCGCGCACGGCGAGCCAGGCGGTGGCGACGTCCTTGGATGCCGGCCACAGCTTCAGCACGGCCTTGGTGATGATGCCGAGAGTGCCTTCCGCACCCATGAACAGGTGCTTGAGGTCGTAGCCGGTGTTGTCCTTCTTGAGCGAACGCAGGCCGTTCCAGATGTCGCCGTTGGGCAGCACCACCTCGAGGCCCATCACGAGGTTGCGCGCGTTGCCGTAGCGCAGCACCTGCACGCCGCCGGCGTTGGTCGAGAGATTGCCGCCGATCTGGCACGAGCCCTGCGCGCCGAGGCTGAGCGGAAAGAAGCGGTCGTGCGCCGCCGCCGTTTCCTGCAGGGTCTGCAGGACGCAGCCCGATTCGACGGTCATCGAATAGCCGACCGGATCGACGCTCAGCACCTTGTTCATGCGGCCGACCGACAGGACGATGCCCTGGTGCGTCGGCCACGGCGTGGCGCCACCCATCAGGCCAGTGTTGCCCGCCTGCGGCACGATGGCGATGCCGTGCTCGTAGCAGAGCTTCACGACCCTGGAGGTCTCCTCGACGCTGGCCGGCCGCACCACGACCGACGCGGTGCCGACCCGCGAGCGGCGCCAGTCGGTGACGAAGGGCTCCTTGCCCTGGTCGTCCGCGATCAGGCCCTTGTCGCCGACGATGGCGCGCAGGCTTTCCAGGGTGGCGGAGGTCACTGGCGTGGTGGGGATGGTCGGCTGGATGACGGTATCGGGCATGCTTCCTCGCTTTTGCGGGAGTCTAGCCTTGTCGGCCGGACCCGTCATCCATGGCCGCCCGGCGCAGCCGGTCGTTGATCGCAAGGCCCAGCCCTGTCAGCGGAACCGGCATGACGGCGATGCGGGCGATCTCCGGCCGGTCGAGCGCACGGAGCTGGGCGAAGAGATTGGCGGCGGCTTCCGTGAGATCGCCGGAGGGGCTGAGGTTGAGCGTCAGACGTGCGCCCGGCAGCGGCCCGGGGCCGAAAGCGAGCAGGCCCTCGTCGGCCTGGACGTCGGTCGCGGCCAGCCGCACCGGGCGGGACGGGGCGTAGTGGCTGGCGAGCTGGCCGGGAGATTTGCGTGCGGCGTCGCCGGTCGCGAGAGCGCCGCCAAGAGCGATCGGGCCGATCACCGCCTCGATCGCCTCGCGCGTTGCGCCGCCGGGCCGCAGCAGGATCGGTGTCTCGCCGGTGAGATCGAGCACGGTGGATTCGACACCCACGGTGCAAGGCCCACCGTCGAGGATCAGCGACACACGCGAGCCGAGCGATTCGGCGACATGCTCGGCACGGGTCGGGCTGACCGCGCCGCTGCGATTGGCCGACGGCGCCGCGATCGGGCAACCGGCGGCACGCATCAGGCCCAGCGCCATCGGATGGTCCGGCGCCCGGATCGCCACGCTGTCGAGCCCGGCCGTCGTGAGCAGGGCGATGGTCGAGCCTTCAGCGCGCGGCAGCACGAGCGTCAGCGGACCCGGCCAGAATGCCGCGGCGAGCCTGCCGGCCGTCTCGTTCCACTCGACGAAGCGCTGCGCCTCGGCGGCATCCGGCACATGCGAGATCAGCGGATTGAAATGCGGGCGGCCCTTGGCCTCGAAGATCCTGGCAACAGCGCGCTCGTTGGTCGCGTCCGCGCCGAGCCCGTAAACCGTCTCGGTCGGAAAGGCTACCAGTTCGCCCGCGCGGATGAGCCGCGCGGCCTCGGCGAGGCTCATCTCGCCCCTTTGCTCCGGGCGATGAAATGCGGATTGCCGAATTTCGGCTTGCCGTAGAGGAGGGGATGGTTGTCGGTGGTGACGACCTCCCCGCCCGCTGCTTCGAGCACGCCCTGGCCCGCGGCCGTGTCCCATTCGTTGGTCGGTCCGAAGCGCGGATAGATGTCGGCCTGGCCTTCGGCGATCAGGCAGAATTTCAGCGAGGACCCCGCCGACTTGCGTTCGACGACAGTAAGGCCGTTGTTGCGGAACCAGATATCGAGATCGCCGAACACCGCGGTCGAGCGGCTGGCACAGGCCGTCAGGCCGGCTGCCGGCGGTGTCCGCACGGAGATCGCGCGGAATGCGCCGCCGTTCTCGCTCTTGTCGGCGCCCAGTCCGTCGGCGCCGCGCCACAGCGTGTCGGGCACGGGCGCCAGCACGATGCCGAGTGTGGCGCGGCCGTCCTGGATGAGAGCGATGTTCACCGTGAACTCGCCGTTCCTCCTGATGAATTCCTTGGTGCCGTCGAGCGGATCGACCAGCCAGAACGGCCGGCCCTTGAGCTCGGGCACGTGGCCTGCCGCCATCTCCTCCTCGGCAACCACCGCCAGGTCGGGCGTCAGCCTGCGCAATCCTGCGACGATGATCGCTTCGGCGGCATGATCGGCGTCGGTGACCGGGCTCTTGTCGGCCTTGGTGCGTTCACCAAGATCGCCGGCATAGATACGCATGATCTCGCGAGCGGCATCGCGCGCAAGGCCAGTGCAGGCGTCGCGCAGGGGGGAAAGGTCGGGAAGGGTGATGGACATTGGAATGGTGACCTTATAGCTCAATCGGCCATGGCAAACAGGCTTTTGGGCGTCATATCGGCTTTACCCGAGGAATTTGCCCATCTCTCCGACCGGTCGGGTCCGGCGCATGAAATTGGCGGGCTGTCGTTCTGGCGTGGCACGATTGCCGACCGCGAGGCGGTATTCGTCGAATCGGGAGCCGGCAAGGTCAATGCCGGGGTCGCCACATCGCTGTTGCTCGATCGCTTCGGTGTTCGCGCCCTGATGCTGTGCGGCGTGGCGGGCGGTCTCGATCCGGCGCTCGGAGTCGGTGACGTCGTGATCGGCACCAGCCACATCCAGCACGACTACGGCACGCACCGGGAGGGATATTTCCTCACGATCCAGCCGGGCAGCCGGCCGTCGCGTGGCGGCAACGACTGGCAGCCGGGCTATCCCGAGGCCGAGCCGCTCGTCGCCCGCCTGTGCGAGGCGGTCGCGGGCTTCAGCCTGGAGCCGCTGCCGTCCGCCGTCGGCGTCGGGCCGCGCAAGCCCGGAATCCATTTCGGCACGATCCTGACCGGCGACAGCTTCATCAACGCCGAGGAACTGCGGCGGAGGCTGCATGGCGAGTTCGCGGCGAAGGCAGTCGAGATGGAGGGCGGCGCCGTTGCCCAGGTAGCGCGGCGCTGGGGCTGCGACATCCCGTTCGTCAACGTGCGCTGTCTCAGCGATCTCGCCGGCCGCAGGAGCCATCTCGACTTCCGCGCCTTCCTGCCGATCGCCGCGCGCTACGCCTCGCAGGTTGCCCACCGGCTCGCGCCGGCGATCTGAGGCCTCTAATTCCTCCCTGCGCGCAGCGCGGCGAGGAAAGTTTCCTCTCCTCCCCGGCTTTCCATGGAGAAAAGAGGCGTTCAGGCCATGGATTCTCCGAGCACGCGGCCGGCGACGGCGGTGAGCTTCTTCACCATGTCGGGAGCTCGCATTCCCGGGGCGGTGATCAGCGCATATTCCAGTGCGCGGTCGCAGCCGGAAGGGCAGGGGGTGGGGCGGGATGCTTTCAGGCGCGGCGCCATCATCGCCACAAGGGTCTTGGCCCGTTCGGCGTTGTCGAGCAGCACGCGCACGATGTCGGTGACCTGCACGTGGTCGTGGTCTGGATGCCAGCAGTCGAAATCCGTGACCATGGCGACGGTCACGTAGCAAATCTCGGCCTCGCGGGCGAGCTTCGCCTCCGGCATGTTGGTCATGCCGATCACGTCGCAGCCCCAGCTTCGGTAGAGCTTCGATTCGGCCAGGCTGGAGAATTGCGGCCCTTCCATCGCGATATAGGTGCCGCCGAACCTGATCGGGAAGCCGGCTTCCTTCGCGCAGTCATGGATGGCGTGGGCCAGGCGATTGCAGGTCGGCTGCGCCATCGAGACGTGCGCGACCAGCCCCTCGCCGAAGAAGCTCTTCTGGCGGGCGAAGGTGCGGTCGATGAACTGGTCGACGATCATGAAATGGCCGGGCGGCAGGTCCTCGCGTAGAGATCCGCAGGCCGACAACGAGAGGATGTCGGTGACGCCGACCCGTTTCAGCGCGTCGATATTTGCGCGGTAGTTGATCGAGGTGGGGGAATGGACGTGGCCACGGCCGTGGCGCGGCACGAAGACCAGCGCCTGTCCGTCGAGCTCGCCGAACAGGAATTCGTCGGAGGTCTGGCCGAAGGGCGACTCGACTCGCCGCCATTCGGCATTCTTCAGGCCTGCGATTTCATACACGCCGCTGCCGCCGAGGATTCCCAAGACCGTCATTCGCCTCTCCTGCTCCGGCTTGGTGTATCATCCCGGCCGAAAAAATGGGGAGATATCCATGGGTAAGCTCGACGGCAAGATCACCATCGTCACCGGCGCGACCAGCGGCATCGGCCGGCGCACCGTCGAGATCTTCGTGGCGGAGGGCGCCAAGGTGCTGGCGACCGGCCGGCGCGCGGAGCTGGGCCGATCGCTCGAAGCGGGACTGGGCAAGGACAACTGCCTCTTCCTCGAGGCCGACGCGACCGACGAAGCCGACGTGCAGGCGATGTTCGAGGCATGCCTCGGAAAATGGGGCCGGCTCGACTGCCTGTTCAACAACGCCGGCGGCCCGGCGCCGGTCGGCGGCATCGAGACGATTCCTGTCGAGGGCTTCGACGCGGCGATGGCGACCCTGGTGCGCTCGGTCATGCTCGGCATGAAGCACGCGGCACCGATCATGATGAGGCAGGGGTCGGGCAGCATCATCAACAACGGCAGCATCGCCGGCCGGCGCGCCGGCTACTCGACCTCGATGATCTACGGTGCGGCGAAGGCCGCGGTGAACCATCTGACGGTCTGTGCCGCCATGCAGCTCGGCGAGAAGAACGTGCGCTGCAACTCGATCTCGCCCGGCGGCATCGCCACCGGCATCTTCGCCAAGGCGCTCGGCGTCGCGCCCGACAAGGCGGATGGCTACGCGGAGGCGGCCGCCAGGAACATGGCCTCGCTGCAACCGATCCCGCGTGCCGGCCGGACCGACGACATCGCCAAGGCCGCCGTGTTCCTCGCCTCCGACGACTCGACCTTCATCAACGGGCACGATCTGGTGGTCGATGGCGGCGTGGTCGGGGGCCGGTTGTGGACGCCGCATCAGCAGGGCGTCCAGGCGATGCGCCAGGCCTTCGGCGCCGACGGGGGCTGACGGCCAGGCCATGCTGCCCGCCGTGGTCCTCATGGGGCATGACATACGCCCCGCCGGGCAGCCGGTGCCGGAAACGCCATACGATACCGTGATCGATGCGGGAACGCTGGAAACGACGCTGCGCGAGCTCGCAGAGCAGGGCTATCGCTTCGTCTCCTTCGACGATTTCATGCTGTGGCGGCACAGGGGCGGCGTGGCGCTGCTCACCTTCGACGACGCCTATGTCAACGTGGTCGACGTTGCCCTGCCGGTCCTCGAGAAGCTCGGCGTTCCGGCGCTAGTCTTCGCCATTGCGAGCGGGCTGGAGTGCGGCGATCCATTTCCGCATTTTCTCCATGAGCTTCAGGAACGTTGGCCGCGCGGCAGCGTCATTTGCCGCCATCCCTCGATCGCCAAGGTCGTGGCGTCGACGCCCTACGGGTCGCTCGACGAGCTGTTCCAGCGCAGTCCCGGCGCGACGCATGACGCCTTCGCGAAGGTGCTCCGGCCCGAGGAGCTGCGGGCGCTCTCCGCCGATCTGGTCGCCTCGGGAACGCAGCCGCGGCGTACGATGGACCGCGCGCAGATCGTGCGGTCGCTCCGCTCGGGGCTGCTGGACTATGGTGCGCATTCGATGACGCATCGTGCCCTCAGCACCCTGCCGCACGACGATGCCGAAGCGGAGATTCGCGACTCTACCGCGGCGCTCGCCGAGCTGACGGGGCGGCCTCCGGTGCAGATCGCTTTCGCCTATCCCTACGGCTTCGTGAGTGCCCATGCGGCGGCAGCGGTCGCGCGCCTCTGCCGGGCGGGTTTTACCTGCGCGGCGCGGCCGGTGAGTGCGATCGATCGCGACGCCACATTGCCGCGGTTCAACCTCGATCGCCTGACCCCGCAACGGACGAGGGACGCCGGTTCGCTTGGATCGGCGGTAGCCTCCTTGCGCGAGACGGCCTTGCTCTATGCCCGCACCGAGCGGGGCCGCCGATTGGCCGCGCCGCTGCGGCGCGCGCTACGCGCGCTGACGGACCGCTGACATGCAACGCCGGCTCTTCACGCTCGAACCTCACCGGATGGCTCGTGACACGGCCGCGCTGGTGTCCGGCCTGCACGGGCGCGACTACCTCACGCCGGATGCGCTCTGCTACGAGTATCTCGCCAATCCCGACGAAAGCCGGCTGTACTACGGGACGGACGACAAGGGCACGGTAGCGGCGAGCCAGGGCTGGGTCGGTCAAACCCTGATCCGCGACGGCGAGCCCGTGCCGACCCTGATGAGCGAGCGCACGCTGCTGGCGCCGGCCTTCTGGGGCCGTGCGGACTATCGCACCTTCTACCTGCAGAGCCTGGCCGAGACCGCGGCCGCGTCGTCGGCGCGCTTCGCCTGGGGCGGAACCTCGGCGCTCAAGGCATTCGGCCGCTACGGCTTCGAAATCACCGACTGCTTCGGCCAGGACGCGATGATCTGCGGGCTGTCGCCGATCCTCGCGCTGGCGAGCGCGAAAGCCGGCTGGAAGTCGCGCGCCTTTCATGCGGCGCTCTATGCCTTTTCCCTGCTCAAGCACGGGCTGTCGGTTCCATGGCTCAAGCCGGTCCGCTACCTCGTCCGCGAGGAAGTACCGACCGACGCCGAGCTCGACGCTTTCATGCGGGCGCTCTCCAGGGCAAATCCCGGCAGCTACTTCATGCGCTATACGGCAGCCAAGATCGGCTGGTTCGCCACTGCCAATCCCTTCCGCAAGCGCGAGGTCGTGACCTTGCGCCGGGACGGGGTGATGCAGGGCCTCGCGCTGGTGGACGATCGCGGAAGCGGGCTCGCGGTCCTCGCCGATTGCCTCCTGCTCGACTCGGCCGACGCACACCGCGCGCTGCTCGATCTCGGCCGCTACTATCGCCGGCACGGGCGGGGCGGCCTCTATCTCTGGGGCAATTGCAGCAATCCCTATCTCGCCGCGCTGCGGCGCGGCCTCTACCGGCTCGGCGCAGTGCCGATGCGCAAGGAAGACGCCCACCTGGTCATCCGCGCCGCCGGAACGGCCGACCGGTCGCACCCACCGGCATCGGCGCTGGCCATGACGTGGATCTGGTCGCCGCCGCTGTAGAAAGCAAGCCGGCCGCTTACCGTGTGTTCGCAGCGAAAAGCTGGAGCGTGGCGCGCCCGACCGATCAGGCGCCTGCCTTGTCGACCAGGCTGGCGAGAGCCCGGACGCTCGTCATCCTGCCGATCGCGTCCATGTCGAGGGCGATGCCGAAGCGCGATTCGAAGGCCAGGCAGATGTCCATGTGCGCCTCGGAATCCCATTCCGGCAGGTTGTCGATCGAGGACCCGGCGTTCACCGTCGCGGCCGGCACGCCGAGCGCCTCGGCGACCAGGGCGGCCACCTTCTCGATGGACCGATCTCTCATTGCAGCGACCTTTCGTAGAGTTTGCGGCCGTCCGTGCCGGAACTGACCGGGCGGAAGCCATGGTCTTCGTAGAACGACGACACAAGGCCGTTCCTTCGGGTCGGAACGAGCTCGCCGACCATCTTTTCCTGACCCCGCGCGCGAAGCACGTCTGCCGCCTTGTCGAGGAGGCGGTCCTCGACCCTGCGGCCGATGACGCGGCAACTCATCAGGAAGGTGTCGAGCCGGCCGTCGAGCAGATCGACGATGGCCAGTCCCACCGCGCCTTCCGAGCCGAAGCGATCCTTGTAGTCGAGCAGGATCACCGAGTGATCGTTGCTCTCGACGAAGCGCCTGATGTCGGGGATCTGGTAACGCCGTGTGGTCAGGTTGAACTGGTTGGTCTTCTGCGTCATCTGCGCGGCGCGCGCGATGTGGTCGGGCGAGTCGACGTGCAGGGTGCACTCGATCCCGAGCTCGGCGAGGAACGTATCGAGGTCGAGCCTGGCGGCGAGACCGTGACGCACCTCGTTGGCGCGGTACTGCGCCGTCTTGTTGCCGTCCTCCTCGCTGATCACGTACTTGCCGAAATGGCGCGGCACGACGGTGTGCCGGAACCAGCCGGGCAGCTCCTCGGGTTTCGCCGGAAACGCCGGCACCGTCACTTCCGGCACCATGCCGGCCATCAACGATCGCTCGACCGGGTTGTCGTCGATGAACACGAAGCTGTCGAGGCCGAGATCGAGCGAGCGTGCGATATCGGCGATGTTCTCCGGCTTGGGCTGCCAGTCGACGCGGATGGCGGCGAAATCCTCGCGGCGCAGGATCATCATCGGGTTGCGCTCGAACACCTCGTCGACGTCGCCCGGATTGTTCTTGCTGCAGATCGCGAGCAGCACGCCGGTTCGCGCCAGCGCCTTGAGCGCGCGCTGGAAGTCGCGGTAGCAGCGCCCTGCGCCGTCTTCCGACAGGACGATGTCGTGCGGGCCGGTCTCGCCGACGATCCCGCCCCACAGCGTGTTGTCGAGGTCGAGCACCAGCACCTTCTTCGCCTTGTTGCCGTAGGCGTCGAGCGCCTGGCGCACGGCGGCGCCCAGCTCTCGGAACATGAGCGAGGTGTAGCGGATGCGGCCGGCATACCAGAAGGCGGCGGTGAAGAGGGAGACTTCGCCGTGACGCCGCACGATCGCCTCGAGATCGAACAGCAGCATGTTGGGATTCCGGTGCGCGAGCGCGACCAGGCGCTGGTTGAGGACCGTCTCGCGCGCCTTGAGCGACTGCGGATGCGCCAGATCGGCGTAGGTGAGCCAGCGTGCCGACCCCAGGCAGAAGGTGTGGGTGACGACGATCTTCTCCGGATGGCGCGTGCAAAAGCCGTCGAGCGCGGCGATCAGCGCGTCGCATCGATCCGGCGCGGGCTCGCCGTACAGGGCCTCACCCATCAGGCTGTCGCCGTCGTACAGGCAGAGGATGCGGTCATACTCGCCGGAAGCGGCGGCCGACTGCGGATTCAGCAGGTCTGTCAGGATGCTGTCGAAGTCTCCGCACACGATCTCCATCGGTCGCATGAGCGCGACCAGCGGCTTCATGTTAATGTTGCTCAGCAGCAGCGTTTTCATCGGACTCCCGGCCGCAATCTAGCGGCTGGAGCTTGCGATTTGAACGATCAGTTCGCTGTGGCGGAGCGGGGGGATGCTCAAGCGATATCTGGCCGCCGGCGGAGCGGCGCTCGGCTTGGCCATGACCGGCTGTATCCAGAGCGACCGGGCCTATCGGCCAGTCAGCCTGCAGCCGCCGTACAACGCCCTCCCGGAGGCGCCGGCCGGCGCGGCGATCGAGTCCGGCGTGGCGGTGAAGCTCAACGCACGACAGCAGGAAGCCGTGATCGCCGGCGTCGTGAAATGGATGAAGAACCCGGGCACGGTATCGTTCGGCAGGCTGGCGGCGGCCCGGACGCGTCGCGGCGGTATTGTCGTCTGCGGCGAGGTCAATGGACGCAATTCCGCCGGCGTCCTGGCTGGCATGGCGCCGTTCATCGGCATGCTGACACCGTCGCCGTCGTCGCCGCAGTTCGTCGTGGTCGACATCGCCGCGAGCGGCAAGCCCCGAGCCGAGCTCGAGGCCTTGTGCCGGCAGAGCGGCGCAGTCTGAAGCACGATGAAGCCGTGCCTCGTTTCCTTCCTTCGCGCAGCGCGGGGAGGTGCGCGGTACCCGCCTGGGACGATTACTCCGCCGCTTGCTTGCCCAGGCCCTTCGGCACCTGCGCGGCGGCGGCGCTGACCCGCGGGTTGCTGGTGACCTTCAGGGCCTCGGCGGCGTCGGCGTTCTCCATGATCTTGGCCATGATCGCCTGGCCCGCGCGCTCGAACACGCCGCGGTTGACCTGGAGGTACTTCTCCGACTCGCGGAGCTTGGTCACGTAGCCGTTGATCTCGGGGATGACGTAGCGCGCGACCATGTCCCAGCTGCGGAAGGTGTTCTCGGGGTTCGCCCAGTCGTGCACGAAGCCGACGCAGGTCCCGAAGCCGCCGCTCTGGTCGACCACGCCCTTGATCATCTTCACGAGATCGTCCGGCGTGCCGATGACCGCGGCCGATCCCGGGCCGCCCATCTCGTCGACCGCCTGGTCGGGCGAGGTGTAGGCGACCGATCCCGGCCGCTGCAGCGTGCCGTGGATGTATTCGTTGTGCCAGCGCATCAGCCCATGCTTGGCTTCCTCGCGCGCCTTCTCGCGGGTTTCGGCGATGTGCCAGTTGAGCAGCACGCGCCAGTTCCTGCGGTCGACGGTCGTGCCGTGCTTCTTCGCGGCGCTCTCCGCGAAGCCCCACTGGGTCGGCAGCGCCGTCAGCCCCTCGGTCGACATCGACCCGAGCGAGATGATGCCGATGCCGTACTTGCCGGCGAGCGTCATGCCCGACGGGCTGATCTGCGAGGCGACGGCGAAGGGCATTTCCTCCTGCAGCGGCAGGAGCTGCAGGCCGGCGTCGTGCAGGTCGTACCAGGCGCCTTTCTGGGTGACCCTCTCGCCGCGGAACAGCCGGCGGATGATGTCGATCGCCTCGTCCTGGCGGTCGCGCTGGGTCATCGGGTCGATGCCGAGGGCGTAGGCGTCGGACGGCAGGGCGCCGGGGCCCGAGCCGAAGATCGCACGGCCGCCGGTCATGTGGTCGAGCTGCACCATGCGCTGCGCGACGTTGAACGGGTTGTGGTAGGGCAGCGAGATCACGCCCGTCGCGAGCTTGATGCGCTTGGTGTGCTCGCCGGCCGCGGCCAGGAACATTTCGGGCGAGGCGATCATCTCCCAGCCGGACGAATGATGCTCGCCGCACCAGAACTCGTCGTAGCCGAGCTCGTCGAGGTGCTTGACGAAGGCGATGTCGCGCCGGAACTGGAGCATCGGATTTTCGCCGATCGGATGATGGGGGGCGAGGAACGCGCCGAAACCGAGCCGGGCCATGTGAATCTCCCTGAAACCGTTTGAAGTGGCGTAACATGGCCGGGCGGCGCGGTCGATATCGGGAGGAGCGCATGGCTGATCTGGCGAAACGGGTGGCCCTGGTCACCGGCGGCTCGCGGGGGATCGGGCGGGCGATCGCCATTTCGCTGGCCGAAGCGGGCGCGGCGGTGGCTGTGAACTATCGCGAGAAGGCGGCCGAGGCGGAGGCTGTGGCCGGCGCGATCCGGGCCGAGGGCGGCAAGGCAATCGCCGTCCAGGCTGATGTTTCCCGGGCCGACGAGGTGGCGCGCCTGATAGCTGCTGTCGACCGTGAGCTGGGGCCTGTCGACGTGCTGGTCAACAATGCCGGCGTGGGCCTGGTCCGCGGCGTCGACGAGCTCACCGAGGCGGATTTCGACCTCACCGTCGCGGTCAACCTGAAGTCGGTCTTTCTCTGCACGCAGGCAGTGATCCCGGGCATGCGGACACGTCGGTGGGGCCGCATCGTCAACATCTCTTCCGGTGCGGCACGCGGCGCGGGCGGCGTCGGTCCGCACTACAACGCCTCGAAGGCCGGGATGGAGGGGATGACGCGAGGCTACGCGGCCCGGCTGGTCAAGGACGGCATCACCGTCAACGCCGTGGCCCCGTCGCTGATCGAGACCGACATGGTGAAACAGGGTGTCGCCTCGTCGCCGGCGCGCATCCCGCTCGGCCGCTTCGGCACACCGGACGAATGCGCCCTGATCGTCATGATGCTGGTCCGTAACGCCTACATGACCGGCCAGACCGTGGCGCTGAGCGGCGGCATGTCGTTTCTTTGAGCAGCAGTCTTCGCTGGGGCGCGCCACCGGAGTGGCGCGCCCATGGGCGCTAACTTTGGCTCTTTCCTCATGCTCCTCGCCCCCGATAGGGGGAGAGGTGGGGAGAGGGGGCTACAGATTGCTTCTGCGACACGCTCCATTCGTCATGCCGCATCGGGTAAGATGAGCACAGGGAGGGAAAATCCCACCGAGCGTAACCCCCTCTCCCCGCCTCTCCCCCTATCGGGGGCGAGGAGCATGAATCCTCGGCAGCAAAGTTAGCGCCCATGAGTGGCGCGCCTCAACGACGACTCAGCGCTGCATCTTCATCAGCTTGTCCATCGGCACCATGTTGGCGTCGAGGTTGGCCATGATCAGGATCGAGCCGAACACGACCAGGCCGACGACGAAGATGCCGAACACCAGGGCCAGGAAGTTGTTGGCGTCGCCGGGGCCGCTCGAGATGTGGAAGAAGAAGACCACGTGCACGCCCATCTGCCCGATGGCGAGCGCGGCGAGAAGGATCGGCACGGCAGGTCCCCAGACCGCGCTGGTGCCTGCGGCCCAGAACGAGGCCAGGGTCAGCACGATCGCGAACCCGAGTCCCGCGAGATAGGTGGTCACGCTGCCGTGGCCCTTGCCGGGCGTGCGCTCGCCTTTGCGGGTCGGTCCGTTCACCAGCGCGCTCCCAGGTAGACGATCGTAAAGACGCCGATCCAGACGATGTCGAGCGCATGCCAGAACAGCGTGAGGCAGAGCAGCCGGCGCACCACGATCGGCCGGAAGCCCAGGGTTGCGACCTGCGCCATCATCGACACGAACCACAGCAGGCCGAGGGTGACGTGCAGGCCGTGCGTGCCGACCAGCGTGAAGAAGGCCGACAGGAAGGCGCTGCGGGTCGGGCCCGCATCCTCCGCGATCATGCGGCTGAACTCCGACAGCTCGAGGCCGAGGAACGCGGCGCCGAGCGCGAAGGTCACGGCGGCCCACAGATAGGTCGCCGGCGCGCTGCGCCGCTCGATGGCGAGCGAGCACATCCCGCAGGTGAAGCTCGAGAACAGCAGGCACATCGTCTCGATCAGCACGTAGCCGCGATTGAACAGCTTCACCCCGTCGGGCCCGCCCGCGGTGTGGTCGGCCAGCACGGCATAGGCCGCAAACAGGGCCGAGAACATCACGATGTCGCTCAGCAGGAACAGCCAGAAGCCGAAGCCCGCGACGACATCGATCGGCGCGGGACCGCGCTCCGAATAGGGCGTCCTGTCCTCGTCGTCCTCGACCGGCGCGGTGAGATGGTCGGCCAGGCTCATCGCCGCCGCCTCCGCCGCTCGTATTCGGCGATCTGCCGGGCCGGGACGGTGATCTCGTTGTCGACCCGCCAGGCATGGGCGAGCGACGTCACGGTCAGGCCGGCGATGCCGGCGATCGCCAGCCACCAGATGTGCCAGATCATGGCGAAGCCCGCGACGGTGGCGAAGAAGGCCAGCACCACGCCGATCGGCGTCGATCGCGGCAGGTGGATGTCCTGCCATTCCGGCTCCTGCGCGGCGGCCTCCTTGCCGGCCTGCTTCATGCCCCAGTAGGCGTCGGTGCCCCGGACCCTGGGCAGGACCGAGAAGTTCCACGGCGGCGGCGGCGAGGCGATCGACCATTCGAGCGTGCGGCCGTTCCACGGGTCGCCGGTCCGGTCGATCCGCGCGGCGCGCGTGCGGATGCTGACGTAGAGCTGCAGGCCGGTGAGCACGATGCCCGCCAGGATCACGAGGGCGCCCGCCATCGCCACCAGCATCAACGGCTGCCAGCCGGTCTCGTGATAGTGCTGCATGCGCCGCGTCGCGCCCATCAGGCCGAGCGCATAGAGCGGCATGAAGGCGAGATAGAAGCCGACCAGCCAGCACCAGAACGCAGCCTTGCCGAGCCGCTCGTCGAGGGTGAAGCCGAACGCCTTGGGGAACCAGTAGACATAGCCGGCGAAGGCGCCGAACAGCACGCCGCCGATGATGACGTTGTGGAAATGCGCCACCAGGAACAGGCTGTTGTGCAGCACGAAGTCGGCCGGCGGGATCGACAGCAGCACGCCGGTCATGCCGCCGATCACGAAGGTGCACATGAAGCCGAGCGACCACAGCAGCGGCGAGCTGAAGCGCACCCGGCCGCCGTAGAGCGTGAACAGCCAGTTGAAGACCTTCACGCCGGTCGGCACGGCGATGATCATGGTCATGACGCCGAAGAAGGCATTGACGTCGGCGCCGCTGCCCATGGTGAAGAAATGGTGCAGCCAGACCATGAAGGAGAGCACGCAGATGCCGAGCGTCGCCGCCACCATCGAGCGGTAGCCGAACAGGGGCTTGCCCGAGAAGGTCGAGATCACCTCGGAGAACACGCCGAAGGCCGGCAGGATCAGGATATAGACCTCGGGATGGCCCCACGCCCAGATCAGGTTGATGTACATCATCGCGTGGCCGCCGGCGTCGGTCGTGAAGAAGTGGAAGCCGAGATAGCGGTCGAGCAGCAGCATCGCGAAGGTCGCGGTCAGGATGGGGAAGGCCGCGACGATCAGCAGGTTCGAGGACAGCGCCGTCCAGCAGAAGATCGGCATGCGGCCGTAGCCCATGCCCGGTGCGCGCAGCTTCAGGATCGTGGTGGTGAAGTTGATGCCGGTCAGCAGCGTGCCGACGCCCGAGATCTGCAGCGCCCAGAGGTAATAGTCGACGCCGACATCGGGCGAGTAGGCGAGCTCCGACAGCGGCGGATAGACCAGCCAGCCGGTGCGGGCGAACGAGCCGAGCACCAGCGACAGGTTGACCAGCAGGACGCCCGAGGCGGTCAGCCAGAAGCTCACCGAGTTCAGCACCGGGAAGGCCACGTCGCGGATGCCGAGCTGGAGCGGCACGGCGAAGTTCATCAGCCCGATCACGAACGGCATGGCGACGAAGAAGATCATGATCGTGCCATGGGCCGAGAAGATCTGGTTGTAGTGCTCGGGCGGCAGATAGCCCTCGGCGCCGCCCGCCGCCATCGCGAGCTGGCTGCGCATCATCAGCGCATCGATGAAGCCGCGGATCAGCATGACCAGGGCGAGCAGCGCATACATCACGCCGAGCCGCTTGTGGTCGACGCTGGTGATCCACTCGTCCCACAGATAGCGCGTCCAGCCTTTCCACAACACCAGCAGACCGATCGCGGCGATGACGAGGATCACCCCGAGCGATGCCGCCATCGGGATGGGCTGGTCGAACGGGATCGCGTCCCAGGAGAGTTTTCCGAACATCACTGGCCGAACATCACCGGATCGCGTTGCGGATGGCCGATTCGAACACGCCCGGCGCCACGCTGCCGAAGACCACCGGCTTGTCGACGAGGCCGGGCCGGCCGAGCCGGCCGTAGCTCGCGATGTCGAGCGTCTCGCCGGTGCCCTGCGTGCGGGCGAGCCAGGCGGCGAACTGGTCGGGCACCATCGCCTCGACCACGAAGCGCATGTCCGAGAAGCCGGCCCCGCTGAACTGCGCACTGAGGCCGGGATACGTGCCGGGCCTGTCGGCCTGCAGGTGGAGCCGGGTCGCCATGCCGGACATGGCGTAGATCTGGCTGCCGAGCTGCGGCACGAAGAAGCTGTTCATGACCCCCGACGAGGTGATCGCGAAGCGCAGCGGCGTGCCGGCCGGCACGACGAGGTGGTTCACGCTGGCGATGCCCTGCTCGGGATAGATGAAGAGCCACTTCCAGTCGAGCGACACGACCTGGATGTCGAGCGGCTTCGTTTCGCCCGCGAGCGGCCGCGACGGGTCGAGATCGTGCGAGCCGACCCAGGCGATGCCGCCCAGGAACATCACGACCAGGGCGGGAATCGACCACACCACGAGCTCGACCGGACCGGAATACTCCCAGTCCGGAAGATAGCGGGCTCGGGTGTTGCCGGCGCGGAACCACCACGCGATGCCGATCGTGAGCACGATCACGGGCACGATGATGGCCAGCATGATCGCCGTGGCGTTCAACAGGATCAGTCGCTCGGCGGCTCCGACCGGACCTTGCGGATCCAGCACGCCGCTCTGCCAAAGAGATTGCACCGAGGTCTCCCCCGCGATGCTCGGCCGGAACGTTTGCGTTCCCGCCCGAGGCTCCGGCGCAGCATAGCCGTCACCATGACCGGACGCTCGTTTTTCTTGAGGAGCGCCTCGACCGCCCCGACCGTCGGATCTGGAAGGGCTGGCCCGACTGCACTTGCCGGTATCGGTGGCGCATCGTAGCGACCTGGATCATCCTGCGCGTCGAGACCTGCCGTTGCACGCAGGGCCATCGCTTCCAGCGCCTTGCCATTGTGCCGATGTCGACGGCCTGTGTGCTCTTGCCGGCTCGCTGGCGGTGGCCGCGCGTGTGCGGAAGACGCGAGAGCCCAGCCCGCCCTCGAACCGAGGGCCACCGCCGGTTCGCGACGCTGGGCAATCGCTGGCGCGAACCGGAAGCGACCGGTTGAATCCCGGCAGATTCGCGCAAGAGAATTGGCCCAAGGACTCAAGCGCTTCCCCGATATCGGCCAACGAGATGAAAATGCCCACCCCAGATGGCTGGCACGTTCGCGCGAACAGGTCGTTTACGCTTGTCCTTTCAAGGACCTAAGCTGCGACAGCCGCCCCTTCGCGGGGGCGTGGATCGAAACACCTGGACAGCAGAGCCCTTGGCGTTGCCGTCGGGCCGCCCCTTCGCGGGGGCGTGGATCGAAACACGGTCGGCCCCTTGTAGGCGATCTCGTATTCGTCGCCGCCCCTTCGCGGGGGCGTGGATCGAAACGGCTACCAGCTGGTCGGTGCCACGTTGCGACGGAGCCGCCCCTTCGCGGGGGCGTGGATCGAAACAGGCGGTACGTCGTCGTCAGTCGAAGGGCCGGGAGCCGCCCCTTCGCGGGGGCGTGGATCGAAACACCGCCCACAATTCGGCGTGAGCTTGGAGCGCTTGCCGCCCCTTCGCGGGGGCGTGGATCGAAACTTCTCGGAGTTCTCGCCGCTCATAAGCTCGGCGGCCGCCCCTTCGCGGGGGCGTGGATCGAAACAGGCCAACGACAAAGCACACGAACAGGATGGTGGCGCCGCCCCTTCGCGGGGGCGTGGATCGAAACTGTCTGCGGGCGGCGATGCTGGCTATACGGGAGCGGCCGCCCCTTCGCGGGGGCGTGGATCGAAACCCTGTCGTGCTTATAATTTGATTTGGAACGAGTGCCGCCCCTTCGCGGGGGCGTGGATCGAAACTGACACTACTACGAACATGACGCTGCAGCGCGTGGGCCGCCCCTTCGCGGGGGCGTGGATCGAAACCGCTGGTCCGCCCGAGACCGGGCGCGGTGTTGTTGCCGCCCCTTCGCGGGGGCGTGGATCGAAACTGCGCACGCAGATAGCGTCGTATCGTGCGCGTCTCGCCGCCCCTTCGCGGGGGCGTGGATCGAAACACTTTTATCCATCAACATGGCGGTAGAGTTTGGACCGGGCCGCCCCTTCGCGGGGGCGTGGATCGAAACACTTTACACCCTGAGCGGTTGCAGCTGTTCGTCAAGCCGCCCCTTCGCGGGGGCGTGGATCGAAACGTGGGATTCGACTGAATAAAACTGGCATTAAGCGGCCGCCCCTTCGCGGGGGCGTGGATCGAAACCTCAAAAGTCTCCATGCCGGCCTCCTCAGCCTGCGCCGCCCCTTCGCGGGGGCGTGGATCGAAACAACAACACCGAATGGAATTAGCTCACCCATGTCGCCGCCCCTTCGCGGGGGCGTGGATCGAAACTTTCCCAGCTTGAGCACATTTGGAACATCCTCCAGCCGCCCCTTCGCGGGGGCGTGGATCGAAACATTCCAGCTTCGGGCGATAATCTGCTCGCCCGTGCCGCCCCTTCGCGGGGGCGTGGATCGAAACCTCAAGGGGGATTGTCGTCGATGAGCGACCTCAGGCCGCCCCTTCGCGGGGGCGTGGATCGAAACCCGATAGTCCCACGACGCCTATTAAATGGCAGACGGCCGCCCCTTCGCGGGGGCGTGGATCGAAACGGATTGACCCAGCTCAGCGTTGCGCTCGTGCCGAGGCCGCCCCTTCGCGGGGGCGTGGATCGAAACGGCCTGCCGGGATATCTGAACACGAACGAGGCGCGCCGCCCCTTCGCGGGGGCGTGGATCGAAACAACAAGAACGCGATCACGGTGGCCACGCCGCCGGCCGCCCCTTCGCGGGGGCGTGGATCGAAACCGCAGGAGCGGTCTCGAGAGCTGCTGACGTTCTAGCCGCCCCTTCGCGGGGGCGTGGATCGAAACCGGCTCCACCACAGGATGCGCCAGTGCGCTCGCCGGCCGCCCCTTCGCGGGGGCGTGGATCGAAACTTCGGGTCCTCGTATTCTGCGTTGATCGTCTGCATGCCGCCCCTTCGCGGGGGCGTGGATCGAAACTCTACCACGTGCGCGGATGGCCAGGGCGATCGGCCGGCCGCCCCTTCGCGGGGGCGTGGATCGAAACGGGCGGAGGACTGAAAATGAAGCCCGAGAATGAACGCCGCCCCTTCGCGGGGGCGTGGATCGAAACAAGCCAGTCCTGCCTGGTCGCCGAGATGCCGACTGCCGCCCCTTCGCGGGGGCGTGGATCGAAACGTGCGGAGCGCCGACGTGTCGATTATCCAGCTCTGGCCGCCCCTTCGCGGGGGCGTGGATCGAAACGATCTATCGAGCACGATGAAGTCTTCGGACGTGAGCCGCCCCTTCGCGGGGGCGTGGATCGAAACCCGTCGCCGCCGGAGGTCGTGAGCCGCGTTATCGGCCGCCCCTTCGCGGGGGCGTGGATCGAAACCTGCAGGGCGCTGTGACGCTCGTTGCAGCCCCTGCCGCCGCCCCTTCGCGGGGGCGTGGATCGAAACAAGGACTACGTGGTTCACTACGGATATCAAGGGCGCCGCCCCTTCGCGGGGGCGTGGATCGAAACGTCGATATCGGTGGCACGGGTGCGCGCGCGGACGGCCGCCCCTTCGCGGGGGCGTGGATCGAAACAAGGGCACGAAGGCCACGGCCTACCGCCAGAACGCCGCCCCTTCGCGGGGGCGTGGATCGAAACGCCGCCGAGAACCGCTACATGCGTATGCACAAGTAGCCGCCCCTTCGCGGGGGCGTGGATCGAAACTTCGGGTCCTCGTATTCTGCGTTGATCGTCTGCGCCGCCCCTTCGCGGGGGCGTGGATCGAAACTTCTGCGTGACCTGGTGTGTGTCCCACGTGTCGCGCCGCCCCTTCGCGGGGGCGTGGATCGAAACGCCTCGGTCGACAAGCGCATGCGCGGCTTGCAGGCGCCGCCCCTTCGCGGGGGCGTGGATCGAAACGCACGGCAAGCGGCATCGCACTGAAGATGGCTTGCCGCCCCTTCGCGGGGGCGTGGATCGAAACTTGACGAGACGCCAAGCGATGCTGGCTCGCAGCGCCGCCCCTTCGCGGGGGCGTGGATCGAAACTGCGACATCGGCGGTACCGGCGCGCGGGCGGACGCCGCCCCTTCGCGGGGGCGTGGATCGAAACACAGATGAACGAACCGAGCATGTCCAATTTAACCATGCCGCCCCTTCGCGGGGGCGTGGATCGAAACTCGCTGATGGCACGGGCGATGCGGACGTGACCATCGCCGCCCCTTCGCGGGGGCGTGGATCGAAACTGCTGGTCGCCCTGCCAGTTGCCACCGTCGAGCCGGCCGCCCCTTCGCGGGGGCGTGGATCGAAACCTCGGGTCCTCGTATTCTGCGTTGATCGTCTGCAGCCGCCCCTTCGCGGGGGCGTGGATCGAAACCCGTCGTGCTGGTTCAACGAGGCGGCGACACGCGGCCGCCCCTTCGCGGGGGCGTGGATCGAAACCTGCGGATCAACCGCGCGGTCTTCGAGGCGATCGCCGCCCCTTCGCGGGGGCGTGGATCGAAACAAGGTCGGGTCTTTTGGATCGGGCCGCTCGGCGTTGAGCCGCCCCTTCGCGGGGGCGTGGATCGAAACAAGGCCAAGTACCCCGACGCAACCCTGGACGACAGCCGCCCCTTCGCGGGGGCGTGGATCGAAACTCGAATTCGGCATCGGAAATGACCGCACCCGACTGCCGCCCCTTCGCGGGGGCGTGGATCGAAACCGTTGTCGTGAGCGTCTGGCCGCCGGACCGCCCATGGCCGCCCCTTCGCGGGGGCGTGGATCGAAACGCCGAGTCCGTAGGCGGTCCGTTCCGCGCTGTTGGCCGCCCCTTCGCGGGGGCGTGGATCGAAACACGTTCCAGGTGACGGGCGGCAGCTATTCGGCGGCCGCCCCTTCGCGGGGGCGTGGATCGAAACTTCCGCTTCGGGTTCCACGTCACCCACAACTCTGGCCGCCCCTTCGCGGGGGCGTGGATCGAAACATCTCGGCCGGCTGCAGGACGCCGGTATTGACGAGCCGCCCCTTCGCGGGGGCGTGGATCGAAACAACGAGGCGGCGACACGCGCTGGGCTCGATGCGCTGGCCGCCCCTTCGCGGGGGCGTGGATCGAAACTTTCCCGCCGTGCGGATGCGCCGGCCGATGTCCGGCCGCCCCTTCGCGGGGGCGTGGATCGAAACCTCGGCGAGACCGACAGGCCCGCGCAGATGGCGCAGGCCGCCCCTTCGCGGGGGCGTGGATCGAAACTGCTGGCCTAGCGCGTTAAGGTTGCTGCTCACGGGCCGCCCCTTCGCGGGGGCGTGGATCGAAACATCTCGGGGCAGATCCTGAAGATGAAGGAGAGCCGCCGCCCCTTCGCGGGGGCGTGGATCGAAACTCGTTCGACATTCCTCGCTGGGGCCAGTCGGCCGCCGCCCCTTCGCGGGGGCGTGGATCGAAACTCGTTGGGCGGCGCCCACCGGTTGATGTAGTCCCGCCGCCCCTTCGCGGGGGCGTGGATCGAAACACGATCTCTTCCTCCGTTGCAGATAGCGGTAGATGCCGCCCCTTCGCGGGGGCGTGGATCGAAACTATAAGTTGATGACGAACGGCGACCGGATCTGGTGCCGCCCCTTCGCGGGGGCGTGGATCGAAACGTTGGTGGCGGACATCAGCCGCGGCTTGGCGGCCGCTCCTTCGCGGAGGCTCGGATCGAAGCGATGGCGCTGGAGACGGTCCGCTTCCTCGGCGTCGCACCGTCACGGATGCACGTTCGCGAACGGGCAAGAGGGCAGTCCGCCCCGGAACTCCGCTCGGGACGGACGACGGCGCTGTTGCGCTCCGCGCGATCGGCTCAGATTCAGCGCGGGTGCCAGACGCCGTCGTCCCAGAGCCTGATCCCGCCGGTGATACCCTTGTCGTTGGAGGCAAGGACGACGTTCTTCGGCAGCTTGAACGTGATGTTGGCAGCGTTGCCGCCGCCGATGTGGAGCGTGTCGTAATTCAGCAGCGTGCGCAGGATCGCGATGACCCGCAGCACGCGCCGGTTCCATTTCTTGCGGCCGATCGCCTTCAGCGCGGCATCGCCGACATATTCGTCGTAGGTCTCCGACTTGTGCACAGGATGATGGGCGAGCTCGAGATGCGGCGTCATGCGGCCGTCGCTGAAGATCGCACTGCCGAAGCCGGTGCCCAGCGTGACCACCACTTCGAGGCCCTTGCCGTCGATCACGCCGAGGCCGGCGACCTCGGCATCGTTCTCCAGTCGCGCGGGCTTGCCGAACAGCTTCGATATCTCGTCCTGCAGGGCGAAGCCGCGCCAGGCTTTCGTCCCGAGATTCGGGGCGGTGATGACCGTGCCACGGCGCACCACGCCGGGGAAGCCGACCGAGATGCGGTCGAACGGCGGCAACGGCTTGATCAGGCCGGCAAGCGCGTCGAGCACGGCGGACGGTGTGGACGGCGAAGGCGTCGCGATGCGGACCCGCTTCACGACCATCCGCCCGGCTGCATCCAGCACGGCGGCCTTCAGGCCGGTGCCGCCGATATCGATCCCCAGTGTATGCGGACCGCTCTGGGAGTCGCTCATCGTTCGATCACCTCCACGCCGCGGGCACCCGCCACGATGACGCGCGAGGCGAGCCCGATGAACAGTCCGCATTCTATGACGCCGACGATAGCCGAAAGTTCCCTCTCCAGCCTGGCCGGATCTTCGATGGCCGCGATCGGGCAATCGGCGATGTGATTGCCGCCGTCGGTCACGAACGGCTGTCCGGTGCCGCCGCGAAGAGCGGGATGGAAACCTGCCCGCTCCAGCCGGTCGAGCGTCGAACGCCGCCCGAAGGCGACGATCTCGACCGGCAACGGCGTTCGCCCGCCCAGCCGGTCGACCAGCTTGCTGTCGTCGACCATCACGATCATGCGGCGCGCGGCGCTGGCCACGATCTTCTCGCGCAGCAGCGCGCCGCCCAGGCCCTTCACGAGGTCGAGCGTGCCGCGCGCGACCTGGTCCGCGCCGTCGATGACGAGATCGAGCCGGGGCTGCTCGTCGAGCGTCGCAAGCGGAAGGCCAAGGCTGCGCGCGAGCCGAGCCGTGCGCGCCGAGGTCGGTACGCCGACGATCCTGGGGCGGCGCGCTGCCAGCAGCGCGATGGCGATCTCGGCCGTCGAGCCGCTGCCCAGGCCGACGACCATGCCGTCCTCGACCTCCTCGATCGCGCGGGCCGCCGCGGCGCGCTTCAGCGCCTCGCGATCCATCAGCCGCCCGCCGCCGCGCGATCGGCGAGGAAACGCAGCGTGCCGTGCGGCCGCAGCCGGGCGGCAGGC
>Ga0182738_1000927_pt1 | contig 38759 bp, 47 predicted proteins | sample eDN5th30CBELigMG_FD_128876 | JGI IMG/M metagenome (GOLD analysis project Ga0182738, IMG submission 128876) | Enriched Miracle-Growth compost microbial communities from Emeryville, California, USA - eDNA 5th pass 30_C BE-Lig MG (version 2)... ...
GATCGCGGCAGCAGCCATTTCATTCGGCGACGACCTCCGGCACGAATTGGTAGCCGCCGCCGCGCACGGTGAGGATCAGTTTCGGCGCGCGCGGATCATCCTCCATCTTGCGGCGCAGGCGGCTGACCAGAATGTCGACGCTCCGGTCGTAGCTGTAATCGCCATTCTGGTTCGAAAGCTCGATGAGCTGGTCGCGGCTCAGCACGCGCTGCGCGCTTCTGGCGAGCGTCAGCAGCAGATTGAACTCGGCGGTGGTGAGTTCGATGCGGACATCTTCCGGATTGAGCAGCCGGCGGCGTCCGGAATCGAGGGTCCAGCCGGCGAATTTGTAGATTTGCTGTAAAGGTTTGTAGGCGGCGCCGGGGTCCGCGCGCCGGCGCAGCACCGCGCGCGTGCGCGCCAGAAGCTCGCGCGGATCGAAGGGCTTGGGCACATAGTCGTCCGCGCCCATTTCCAGTCCCACGATGCGGTCGATCGTTTCCGTCACGGCGGTGAGCATGATGATGGGAACGGCCGAGTGCGTCCTCAGCTCGCGACAGATGTCCAGCCCGCTTTTACCGGGCAGCATCACGTCCAGAATGATGAGGTCGATGGCGGTGCGGCGCAGCGCCGCCTGCATTTCGTCCTCGTCGCGGGCGGTGGAAACGCGAAGCCCGTGCTTCTGGAAATATTCCTGAAGCAGATCACGGATTTCCTTGTCGTCATCGACAATCAGAATGTGGGCTTCAGTCTTCAATTCATGGGTTCCTGATCGGCGGAATCGGGATCGGCCCGCACATTGGCAAAATAAGGTTCAACCGTGGAATTGACCAGCGAGGCGAAGGGACGGACAGCGGCTGTTACAATCTGGAAACAAAATTCTGCAGAGCAGAAAAACGCCGGACATGACGGCCCTGCATAAAGACCCTGCTGCCAGTCACCGGTTCAGGGGTCGTCATGCAAAAGTCAGGGACCAGTTCGATGATCGTTCTGCTCGCCGCGCTTGTGCTTGGCGCCGCTGCCACCCAGTCACTGGCACGGGGGACGACGTCGCGGGCCGATCAATGCAATCAGCTGCAGCAGCAGTTCTCCCACGCAATCACCGAGCACGCGGAGGCAAAACGGGCCGCCGAAGCGAAAGCCCTTCAGCGCAAGGCCGTGAAATTCTGTGCAGGCAACCGCCAGGCACAGGGCATACGCGCCTATGCGACCGCGCTGAAGATGCTCGGAGTGCAGCCGATCGAGCCTTGATCGGCCACGTTAACCCAGGCCCCTCTAGACAAGGAAACCTATCATGACCCTCTCCAAGTCCCTGATGTCGGCTCTTGGCCTGACCGTTGCCCTGGCCTTCTCGGCTCCGATGTTCGCCGCCACGGCCAATGCCGCAGGCACGACCACCACGTACAGCTCCCCCACCGAGAACACCAATGCGCCGGTCAAGAAAATGAACAAGAACGTTCATCATAAGAAGACCACGCACAAGAAGCACCACAAGAAGGCTGCTCCGAAGAAGGAAGAGAACAAGTCGGCCATGTAAATCAGTCGGGCCGGCCCGCCGGCCGGACCGATTGTTCTTCGCCCTGGTCGCTGCCACGGCCAGGGCGATTTTTGTGATCGCCGGTCAGGCCGACAGGCTTGCGGTGAGAAGCAGGAGGCCGAGCAGGAAGACGAGCCCCGCGCCACCGATCTCGATCGCGGCATGGATGCGATTGCCGGCGCGGCCGTCGCCGGCAAAGGAAACAGCCCAGTTCTTGGCGGTGACCGCCATGATGGCCAGCGCCGAGACGGTGATGGCCGTGCCCACGGCCATTGCAAGAACCGAAAGAACGCCGCCGACCCAAAGGCCGTTGAGGAAGGCGAAGGTCAGCACGATCAGTGCGCCCGAGCAGGGTCTGAGGCCAACGGCGGCCACTGCTGACCAGGCCGTCTTCCAGTTGAAATGGTCGCCCGATATCATCGCCGGGTCCGGTGCGTGCGAATGCCCGCATGTGGAGCAGACCGTGCCCGGACCGTGATGGTGGTGATGATGATGGTCATGCGCGTGATCCGAATGATCATGGCCCGCGTGACTATCCTCGCCGGCAGGTTCATGGCTGTGATGGACGCAAGCGTGATCGTGATGATCATGCGCATGCGCCGCCGAAAGGCTGTAGGCCGGGTTCGCGCCGATCATGCCGCGAATGCGCGGCGTCGCCTTCTGCCAGAGTAGATATGCACCGAAGAGCATGACCAGCAGGTAGCTTATCACTTCCAGGAACCATGTCGCGTTGGTCATGGTGATGGAGGTGCCGCGCAGCACCAGGAACAGAAGCGTCATCATCGCGATGGCCGTTGCCGCCTGCAGGAAGGCCGAGACGAAGGAAAGCATGATGCCGCGCCGCAGCGCCACCTCATTGGCCAGCATGTAGGAGGAAATGACCGCCTTGCCATGACCGGGACCGGCGGCATGGAAAATGCCGTAGGCGAAGGAAAGGCCTACCAGCAGCCACATTTGCCCGCCGTCCTGCCGCATGGCCTTCAGCGCGCCGGTGAGCGCGCGATAGAATGCCTGCTGCTGGATGTTGATCCACATCATCAGGCCGCCGAACAGCCCGGTCGAGGGGATGGTTGCCTCGCTGGTGCCGATGCCGAGCGAACTCTGCGCATGGGCCATGCTCGAAAACTGAGTGAGCGCGCAACCTGCTACAAGAGCGGCAAATACCAGACGTCCGGTGGTTCTGTTCACGGGGCTATCCTTGGGCTGGGCAGGTGAGTTCGAGACGGGTGGCGAAAATCTTGCTCATGTCCGTGCCGGTCGGGTCGTTGAAGAAGGCGTCGGTGAGCGTTCCCTGGTTCTGGGCAAGCGCTTCTTCCGGATCGGGCCGGATGACGGTGCGGCTGCAATCGGCCGGCATGCCATCCACGGCCATGTTGTCGTCCTCGATGAAATCGATGGCCGTGTAGAAGGTCGGATCGTAGACGCCGAAACTGACCTTGCCGGAGAGCTTCAGCGGCTCCCTGGGCTCGGATTCGAACAGGATCAGGAGCTGGTCCTGTTCGAAATTGGCCATGAGCTTTGGCGGCGGGTTCATCGCCGCGTCCTTTCCGTCGACCATCACGATCTGGAAATAGCCAAATTCGGCGAGCGACTCGTAGACGGTGTCCGATACGTCCTTCAATTCCGCGTCGTCGAGCTTGAGATCGCCGTTCTTGTCGAACTCCATCAGCACGGTGGACGAAAACAGGTCATCGAAGCGCCAGACATGGCGCAACGACCTTACCGTGCGGTCGGGGTTGACCAACACGTCCAGCCTCGCCTCGGCGAAGACATGGGGGTGGACGCTGGCGGGACCGGTCGAAACGAGAAGCACGGCGATTGACGCGGCAAGGATCGTCGTTCTCGTTCTGACATGCATGGACGGTCGCATTCCTGTCGGGATTCGTGATTGCCGAGGGTTATCAGAAACCCGGCGAAATTGGGACCATCCCGGGGAATGGGTCAGGCACGATCCTGCGGCTTGAACCACTGCACAAGAAAGTCCACGAACACCCGCACCTTTGCCGGCAGATAGCGGCGGTGTGGGTAGACCGCGAAGATGCCGCCGCCAGGCAGAATGCGGTCGTCCAGCACCGGCACCAGCCGTCCGGCCTCGATGTCGGATGCGGCGATGAAATCCGGCAGTATGGCAAAGCCGAGACCGGAAAGCGCGGCCGTGCGCGTGACGATGGGGCTGTTCACTTCCAGCCTGCCGTCTACCGACACCGTGATCGTCTCGCCGTTTTCTCCCAGGAACGGCCAGTTGGACAGCCAGCGGCCGTTAGTGTCCACGATGCAGGGCATATTGGCCATGTCCTGCGGCCGCTCGGGCTTGCCATATTTTTCGATCAGTTCCGGCGAGGCGCAGATGCGCACCGAGAACGGTGAGAGCCGGCGCGCGATCAGCGAGGAATTCTCGAGCCTCGAAATGCGGATTGCGAGGTCGAAACCCTCCTCGACCAGATCGACGAAACGGTCGTCCAGATGGGTTTCCAGCACGATGTCCGGGTAGGTCTTGGCGAAATCGATAAGCGACTGGCCGATGGGCGCATCGGCGAAGGTGCGCGGCGCCGACAGCTTGATGCGGCCTCTCACGTCACCGGAAGATTCGCGCACCGCGTCGGCAAGGCTGTCCACTTCACGGACGATTTCGGTGGCGCGGCGATAGTAGGTGTGGCCGGCCTCGGTCAGCGAAAACTGGCGCGTGGTGCGGTTGAGCAGCAGCGCGCCGAGTTCGTCTTCCAGCTCGCGCACATATTTGGAAAGCAGCGCCTTGGAGCGGCCGATCTTGCGCGCGGCGGCTGAAAAGCCCTCCGCCTCCACCACGTCGATGAAGGCCCGCATACGGGTCAGTGTGTCCATTCAGTCACCTCTTGCCGGTGGGAAACGGCGGTTCACGGGTCGTCCGAAAAAAGGCATCCAGCCTGTCGCGCATCGGGGCCCGTCGTTCAACAAATCAGCAGCTTGGCGGCAGCTTCGTTCGATGCTCGGCTTTTTACAAGCGACCTCAAGATTTTTGTTGATTGTGACAGTGCGCGATCCTATATGCGCGCTTGCCCAAAGTCGCACGTGCCTGTGGGCGTCCCCCGACCCCTCGAATGGCGAGGACAGTCGGGACGGTACCCGGGAAGTAACGAGCCCGGTCGGTTAAGTGGCCAACCGCCTAGCCGAGGACGTCTTGAAGCAACGACGGTGCGGGCCTTTCTGGTGTCTGCCGATCGTCCATAGATCGGGGTTACTGAAGAGGCACACCTTCATTGCCGGCAGTGCGGAACGGGTCTCCCAATCCAAGCCAAGGCAGACAAAGCGAGCATATGCCGCAAGGCGCATGCTCATCGCCGCGTGAAAGCGTTTTTTCGTTCCGGGATCTCCACCGCCCGGCTCGTTGAATCGCATTCATGCCTTTGTCCATAGCGGCATCAGCGACCGGACGGGATCGCGCCGCAGCTTTGTTTTCGCGTGGGAAGAACCCCACGCAGAGGAGAGACCCATGGCCACCCAGCGCATCCTCGATTTTCTTGCCACCCGACGTCCCGAAGGTCCCTGCCTCGTGGTCGATCTCGACGTCGTGCGCGACAATTATCATGCCTTCGAGAAGGCCCTGCCGAATTCGAAGATCTACTACGCGGTGAAGGCCAATCCCGCGCCGGAAATCCTGCGACTGCTTGCATCGCTCGGCTCGTGCTTCGACACCGCTTCGGTGGCCGAGATCGAGATGGCGCTGGATGCGGGCGCCACGCCTGACCGCATCTCCTACGGCAACACCATCAAGAAGGAGCGCGACATCGCGCGCGCCTATGAGCACGGCATTCGCCTGTTCGCAGTGGACAGCATCGAGGAAGTGGAAAAGGTAGCCCGCGCCGCGCCCGGCGCCCGCGTGTTCTGCCGCGTGCTGACGGATGGCGAGGGAGCCGAATGGCCGCTGTCGCGCAAGTTCGGCTGCGTGCCGGCGATGGCGGTCGACGTGCTGCGTCAAGCCAGGATACTCGGTCTCGATGCCTATGGCGTGTCGTTCCATGTCGGCTCGCAGCAGACCGACCTCGTCGCCTGGGATCGCGCGCTGGCCGACGCCAAGGCCGTGTTCTCGGCGCTGGCGCAGGAGGGCATCACGCTGCGCATGGTCAATATGGGCGGCGGTTTCCCGACCCGCTACCTGAAGGACGTGCCGACCGCGCAGGCCTATGGCGAGGCGATCTTCGACGCGCTCTCGAAGCACTTCGGAAACCGCATTCCGGAAACCATCATCGAGCCGGGCCGCGGCATGGTGGGCAATGCCGGCGTCATCAAGTCGGAAGTCGTGCTGATCTCGAAGAAGGCCGACAACGACAATGTGCGTTGGGTCTATCTCGACATCGGCAAGTTCGGCGGGCTGGCCGAAACGATGGACGAGGCGATCCGCTATCCGATCGTCACCCCGCGAGACGGCGATGCGGTGGAGCCCTGCGTGCTTGCCGGTCCGACCTGTGACTCGGCCGACGTGCTCTACGAGAAGGCGCCCTATCCGCTGCCGGTGTCGCTGACCATCGGCGACGAGGTGCTGATCGAAGGCACCGGCGCCTATACGACGACCTATTCGGCCGTCGCCTTCAACGGCTTCGAGCCGCTCCGATCCTACGTGATCTGACGGCTCGTTCCGGGCACCTGTTCGCAGGTGCCCGGCAGCCGCCAGATCATCCTGCCCGCCGATGGCTTCATCGGCGGCGGGTTCGCTCGTGGAACAGACCTCCGCTTGTGAAGGATCGCGGAAATGGAAAATGCAGACTGGATTGCCAAAGGCGCTAACGCTGAGGATTGGCTGATCTCCTCCACAAGAGGGGAGGTCGTCAGTTGCACGGCCTTCACCATCACCACCGAACAGGGCTCCGACATTCCCGCGCGTGAGGCAATGCTCGATCGCGCGATGGGCCAGCAGCGGCGGCGCAAGTCATCGGAAAAGCTGCGTCGTGGCCGCATGCCATCGGCAGGGCTGGCCTTTATTGCGCGTGATGCAGCGGGCGTCGTTATCGGTACGGTGCGGCTTTGGGACGTGACGCTTGGGGAGGGCGGGGCGAAAGCACTGCTGCTCGGGCCGCTTGCTGTCGAGCCGTCTCAGAAAGGCGCCGGCGTCGGGTCCGCCCTGATGCGTCACGCCATCGCCGAAGCGGCCAGGCTCGGCCATGGCGCGATCCTGCTGGTGGGCGATGCGCCCTATTATGCGCGCTTCGGCTTTTCAGCCGCCAAGACCGGATCGCTGGCTATGCCGGGACCTTATGAGCTGCATCGCTTTCTCGCGCTGGAGCTTGTCGAGGGCGCATTGAAGGATGCTTGCGGAGTGTTGAAGCCAGCCGGAAGCAAGGTGAAGACGACGCGGGTGAAGCTGGTCGCGTGAGAAGCCCGGCAAGCCTGCCGCATGCATAGGGCCAAAGCAAAAGCCCGGCGCTCGCGTGAACGCCGGGCTTTTTCAAAGTCGCGGATCAGATTCAGAGAATCTGGCTGAGCGCCATGGCCACAGACATATCGCCATCGACCTTCAGCTTGCCGGTCATGAAGGCGGTGGTGGGGCTGAGATCGCCCGCGATCATCGACTCCAGATCGTCAAGGCTCAGCGTGATCGTGCAGTCGGCCGGTGCGTCGGTGGTGGAAATCGTATTGCCGTCGATGACGATCACCCCGTCGCCGACCGTGTCGAACTTTACCGAACCATGGAAGCCGGAAGCCTCCACGCGCGACCGGATCTTATCGGCGACAGCTTCGACACTCATGGCAACTTCTCCCTGGAATTCATTTTGGCGGTACCGCCTGATGAAAGCGGTTCATACTTTTCGTATAGCCTTTCGTTGACGTAAACGTCAATTTGTTCTTCCCGGGCAACCCGATTTCGAACCGCTTCTAGGCGGCCTCTAGTGAGCGGAGGCGGACGTTTTTGGAGCGATCGGCTGGCCGACATCCCGACGGGGGATCGACTTTCCGCGTGTTTCGTCGCGCGTCAGGAAGTCGATCTGATCGATGATGACTTCGTGGATCAGCTTCTGCTCCACGCGGGCGTTGATGCTGTCGCGGATGCCATTGCGGAAGGCGTCGAGATCGAATTTGGCGCGATTGGCAAAGTCGATCTGCGGGTTGGCGTAGAGATAGGAATACACCTGATCGGTGATCAGCGACTCGGCCGGCACCGTCAGCTTCTTCAGTTCGCTGGGATCGGCGGTGTAAACGAGGCGCGCAAGAAAATAGCCTTCGACATTGGCCTCGTTGAATACCGGCACGGTGATGATGTTCGTCTTGACGTAGTCAAGGCCGCCCAGCAGCGGTGGCAGCGCGCCGTCCTCCAGCTTGGCGCTGGAGGTCTGGAAGGAATAAAACACGGCGCCGAGCGTGACGATGCATATCCACACCGCCGCGCCGATGAACTTGATCAACGGGCCCACCCGAACTCACCTTCCGTATAGGTGCCGTCCGTCTCGGCACGCTGGATCACGCTCTGCATGAGGGCGGCGACCTCGCCCACCGCATTCATATGCGCCAGGATGACCGACTCGTTGGCGGCGAGCCGTTCGCGCAGATGCACGAGGCTCTCGCGATGCTCGGCCAGCACCTCGGCGTCCTCGATGCCCTTGGTGGCGCGGGTGAGCTCGTAGAGATAGCGGCTCTTGCGCATATTGGCTGCCTTGATGTCGAAATCGGCGCCGCCACGACGGATCGCGGCGGTTTCCTGATCAACGGCCTCCACGATGCGTCCGATGATCGCCGACAGATTGCCGAGCCGGGCCGCGGATGCGGCCCTGGTCTGCGCCGGCAGGTTCTGGACGGTCGGCTGCGGTTCGGTCATGATCGGTCTATCCCGTTGCGATTATCAGATTTTCGGCCCCGAGGGGGCGGCGGTGGCGGCTTTGTCGCTGATGAGGTCGCGCGTCAGCTTGCGCTGCAGATCCTGCACCAGAGCCGTCGAAAGGCGGTTCTGCTCGTCGAGTTCGGCCTTGCCGGGGCCGCCGGAAACCGGTCCCACGGCCTTTCTTTCCTTGCCGTCCATATAGTGGTCGCCCAGCACGCGATCAGCGATGCCGATGCCGCCGCGCTCGGCCATGACGTCGGCGATCTTGCCGGCGAGCATGGATTTCCACATATCGCCCGCCATGCCCTTGCCGTAGACGTTCTCGGCTTCCTTGGGCATCATGTTCTGCACGAAGGTTTGCAGCACCATGGCCTCGAAGCGCTTGAAGGCGTCAGGCGCCTTCGCCTCCGCATTGGCGGTTGCAGCCTTGCCATAGCGGCCGGCATCGCCAAGCGAGAAGCTTGCCGATATGCCCCCGGCTCCGGTCGCATTGGCGCGCTTTGCCAGTTCCACGCGGGCTTGTTGCACGCCCGACGGCTCGACCGCGCGGGCCACGTCCAGGACAATGTCGCTGGGGGGAGAGATCGCCAAGGAGAGACATCCTTCGTCGGGTTAACGCAACCTGCATTATGTGCAGGCAAGCTTGTGGCAACCTTACCGGTCGTCGGCCACGGCGTTGCGTTCGATGATTTCCAGCCGGTCGCGGTCGGCGCTCTGGCGTTCGTCCCATTGGCGCACCTCGCGATAGGCGCGCTCGACCATGTTGGTGCGCGCGGTCGCGACCGCCACCTTGCCGGCCTCGGTGCGAGCCAGTTCCTCCTGCTCCTGCCTGCGTGCGACCGCCTTGCCGATGCGACGGTGATAGACATCCGGGAACATGCCCGACAGCGATCCCTCGGCATCGAAACGGTTGACGAGTTCGACCGCCTCGTTCTCGGCTGCCGCCGCTTCCGACAGGAAGCCGGCATGGCGTGTCTCATGCAGGGCCTTGAGCTGCCTTTGCACCTTGACCAGTTTTGCCAGACGCTGCTTGCGGTCGGACATGGCGATTATCTTCCGATTGTGGTTGCGACGAAGCCATCGGCAAAAAGGCTGATCATGACGCCTATGGCGAAGTAGAAGATGATCAGGCCACCCGCGATGACGAAGGGCAGCGAGATGAAGTAGATTGGTATCTGCGGCACCAGCTTGTTGACGAAGCCGATGGTCAGGTTGACCAGTATGGCATAGGCCACGAAGGGGCTGCCCAGCCGTAGCACCAGGAGAAAGCTTTCCGACAGCGTGTCGGTGACATCGACCAGCGCCGCGCGCGGATTGAAAAGCGTGTTGAGCGGCGCGACTTCGTAGGACGCCACCAGCGCCTTGACGATCTCGTGGTGGAAGTCGAACACGAACAGCAGCAACAGCGCCGAAAACGAAATGATGCTGGCAAGCGCCGCCTGCGGTTCGTTCTCCTCGATCGCCGTGCCGCCCATGCCGCCATAACCGATGAGCATGGCGATGGCCGCACCGATGAAATGCAGCGCGAGCACATAAAGCCGCGCCAGCCCGCCGATCAGCCCGCCGATCATCAGTTCCGAGACGATCATCGGCGCAAGCACTTGCGGACGGCGGTCGATGAAGGGGACGATGTGGTCCCACAGATGCACCAGAAGCGCACCGGTGGCCGCGACCGCGATGAACAGCCGGACCTGTACCGGCACGCGCGCGCTGGAAAAGCCCGGCATGATGAGGAAGCATCCGCCGATGCGACAGAAGGCGACGAAGGCCGCCAGCACCACTGTTTCGGGCGCTACGTTCACGAAATGGTTCCGAGCACCTTGATCTCGACGCCGCGCGCGATCTCCACATGGGAGAGCACGGGCAGCGTGGAGAACAGCCGCTCGATGATCATGCGCACATAGGGCCGCGAATCCGGCGCGGTGACGATGACGAAGCGCTCGCCCGCTTCCAGATGCGCGCGGATGACCTTGGTGGCTTCCTGACCGAATTCCTCGAGCTGACGCGGGTCGATGTCGAATTCGCGCACCTCGCCCTTGGGGTCGCGCTTGAGAGCCTGGTGGAAGGCGAGATCCCAGCGGTTGCCCAGCCGCAGCACCTTCAGCACGCCGCCTTCGCTGAGGTCGCCGCAGATCTGCTGGGCCATGCGCACGCGCACATGTTCAACGATCTGCTCGGTGCGGCGCACATGCGGCGCGATCTCGGCGATCGCCTCGATGATCAGATGCAGATTGCGGATCGATACGCGTTCGGCAAGCAGAAGCTTCAGCACCGCCTGCAGGCCAGGATAGGAAATGTGGGAGGTGCAGATTTCGTCGGCCAGCTTGCGGTATTCGGGGTCCTGCCGGTCCAGAAGGGCCTTCATGTCCTTGTAGGAGAGCAGTTGCGGCAGGTTGTTGCGGATCACCTCCGACAGATGCGTCAGCAGCACCGACATGTTGTCGGCGAAGGTATACTGCTCGCGTTTCAGATCCTCCACGAACATGTCCGGCACCGAATAGGCGCGCATGCCGAAGGCCGGCTCGCGCACTTCCTCGCCCGGAATGTCGGGCACGTCGCGCTGCCCCAGCAGCACCATCACCTCGCCGATGCGCATCTGGTACTCGGCCACCACCGTGCCATGCACCTTGATCTGATAGGTCTTGGCCGGCAGGCTGACATCGTCGGTCAGCCGTACCTCGGGCACCACGAAGCCGTATTGCTGGGCGAATTTCTTGCGCATCTTGTTCATGCGGAAGGCCAGTTCCTGATGCGACAGCAGCAGCTTGGTGGAGAGCTGCTTGCCGATCAGCAGCTCGATCTCGGCGGTCTTGAGCGAGTTCTTGACCGAGTTCTTCTCCTCTTCCTCCTTGCTGGCCCTGGCTTCCTGTTCCACCGCACGCGCGGCGGCAAGGCGCTCCTGCTCGCGGCGCGGAATGACGTAACCCACGGCCGCCATCGCTGCCGCCAGCATGATGAAAGGGAACATAGGCAGGCCGGGCATCAGCGACAGCACCACCAGAAGCAGGGCGGCCACATAGAGTGCGCGGGGATGGGCGCCGAGCTGGCCGAACACGGCCTGGTTGGCCGAGCCGCGGGTGCCGCCCTTCGACACCAGAAGGCCGGCGGCGAGCGATACGATCAGCGCCGGGATCTGGGTGACGAGGCCATCGCCCACCGACAGCTTGACGAAGATGTCGGCGGCCTGGCTCATATCCATACTGTGGCGGAAATAGCCGATGGCGATGCCGCCGATGATGTTGATGGCGGTGATGATGAGGCCGGCTATGGCATCGCCACGCACGAATTTCGAGGCGCCGTCCATGGAGCCGAAGAAGGAGCTTTCCTCCTCCAGCTCGCGGCGGCGGAGCTGAGCGGTCTTGTCGTCGATGACGCCCGCGGAGAGGTCGGCGTCGATCGACATCTGCTTGCCGGGGATGGCGTCGAGGGTGAAGCGCGCGCCCACTTCCGCGATACGCGTGGCGCCCTTGGTGATGACGATGAAGTTGACGATGATCAGGATCAGGAAGACGATCAGGCCGATCACGAAGTCGCCGCTCATCACGAGCTGGGAAAAGCCGCTGATGACATAACCGGCCGCGTGGGTGCCGACATTGCCTTCAGACAGGATCATGCGCGTGGTGGCGATGTTGAGCGACAGGCGCAGCATGGTGGCGATGAGCAGGATCGTCGGAAAGGACGAGAAATCCAGCGGCCGCTGGATCCACAGCGCCACCATCAGGATCAGCACCGACAGCGCGATGGAGAAGGCGAGGCCTACGTCGATGAGGAAGGCCGGGATCGGAAGAAACAGGACCGCAAGGATAACGATGATGCCAAGCGCGAAAAAGACGTCGCGACCGCTTCGGCTGGCGGTGCCGGAAGTCGTTGTTTCTACGAGGGCCACTTGCTTCTCCATGCTCGCTGCCCGCCGGCGCGCGATGCGGGCGCTTCGACCTTAGGGCGCCAAGCTTGCGCGAGCATGGGAGGGGACACCTCGGATGAGGAGGGTGAATTCCCTTGGAACAGATGCCGGATTTGCAGCCGCAGGCCTGCCATCACAGGGCTGTTCTCCGGCGATGCGACCGCACTCCGTTGTTTCCCCGGCCCAAGACGCGGCCGCTGGCGGCCTGATGTGTCCGCCTTCCTGTTTCAGCGAATGGTCGCGCGGACGGACATGGCTTTCAATCGGATGGATGGCTTCGCGCCCGGCGTGCTGGGAAGCTGGCTGTCCACCCAGGAGGCAACGCCTTCCGCCGAATAGCTGATCGGCTGGGCGCCACCGAAATCCAGCGTGGCGTTGAGCGCCTTGCTGCTTATGTCGATGGTCTCGTTATGGTTTACCTGGGCGAAGCTTATATCGGCATCCACGGCTTGGCTTTCCATGGAGAGAGCGGTGGCATGTCCCTGGAGCAGCAGCCTGACGGCGTTTGTCCGGGTCGTCACCGATTTGAAGTCGCCATTGAGTGATGCCTGCAGACCGTATTGCCTGATGGCAACATCGGCATTCGCCGGAATATTCGCATTGATGTCGTAGGAACAATCGTCGAGATCGGAGGAGGTGGAGGGCGCGACCTTGACGACCAGTGCGGCTCCCTGGACTCCGATCGAGGCGAGTGCCTGGCAGGCTTCGAGAAAGCTGTCGGAGGAGTTGGAACCGCTCTCGCGGGCACGGATCGACGCGCGGTAGGGCTGACCTGTGGCGGTGGTGATGGTGACTTCGCCGGCGGGGCTGTCGATGCGAACGTCGGTGACGCTTTTGGAGAGATCGACGGCCTTGGGCGCCGGCTTGGCGTGTGCCGGGGTCGCAACCAGCAGGGGGGCCGCGAACACAAGGGATAGGAGCGGGGAATTCGGCATGCGTTTCCTCCCGATCGGATCAATCGGTTGTCGGGAAGACCGCGAACCGCCATCCGCTGTCTTCGGGCTTGCATGTTTCCCCGGTTCCGGCACTACAGTCTATGCACAGTCTTCCGGTAAAATCGATCCCCGATTGGGATATGCCGTCAGAAACCGTGTTCGATCCGCTCGAAGATCACATTGGCGAAAGAGGAAATCTGCGCGCCCATGAACGGACCGGTCAGGGCCACGACCAGCATGATGGCCACGATCTTGGGCACGAAGGTGAGGGTGATTTCCTGGATCTGGGTCAGCGCCTGCACCAGCGCGATGCCCACGCCCACAAGCATCGCGGCCGCCACGGCCGGGCCGCTGGCGGTCAGCACTGTCCAGATGGCGTACTGGACGATATCGAGGGCGTCGGCCTCGTTCATGCGTCGGCTTCGGCCTCGGGCTTGGTGGGCTGGATGGTGATGCCGGGGCCGACGACGACCTGCGTGCCGTCCCTGAGTTCGGCGATGATGCCGTCGGAATAAAGTTTGACGGAGGCTACCTCGCCGGTCACGCTGTCGGCGGTGGTGATGGTCCGGCCGATCAGCGCATCGGCTTGCGAAAGCGACTGCGATTGCAGGAGCTGGTTCAGCTTGTCGTTGATCTGCACCGATTGCTCGACCTGTGAGAAGGAGGCGAGCTGGGCCACATACTGGGTGGAATCCATCGGGTTGGTCGGGTCCTGATTGCGCATCTCGGCGATGAGCAGGCGCAGGAAAGACTGGTAGTCCACCGCAGTCTTCGACGTCTGGTCGGTGCCATTGCTGGTGTTGGTCGCAGTTGGATTGTTGTTCACGAGACCGATGGGGGCGACCATTTTATTCTCCTACGGCCAGGGGACGGGGCTGTGGTGCGGGCACGGGTGCGCTGGCGGCTGCAAGGACTTTCGCTTCCAGCGGATAGAGGCCGCGCACCGCCTTCAGGGCCTCATAGACCCGGTCTTCGCTGACCATGCGGTCGATCTGCTTGAGACCGATCTGGATTTCCCGCTCTTCGAAGGTGTCGATGAGGAGCGGCAGCGACTGGCGAAACAGCGCGCGCGCCTCGTCGGCGCCCGACGGGTTCATCAGCATGATCTGTATCATGAAATAGAGCTGGCGCAGCGGCGTCGAGGCATCTTCCGGCTGCAGCACATGACCTTCCAGCAGAAACTGGACGTCGTTCAGCACTTCGAGCGTGACCTTGCGATCGACCTTCACGACCGCGCCGTTCAGATAAATCTTCTCGTTGGGCTTCAGCGAAATCTTGAGGGTGCTTTTCATTGAATGCCGTCGCGGATTATCTGCGACACCTCAATGAGACCCTCGAAATTCGTGGAGCGGCCGCTGCGCACCTCCTCGGCTTCGCGCATCAGCCACAGCCCGATGGATATCAGGTTGGCGCGCAACTCGCGCGGCAGTGCATTTTCGGGATTGCCAAGATCCTCGACGAAGACGGTCCACAAACGGTTCAGGAAGTAGATCGCCTCTATAGCCTGCCGCGAGCCGACGCCGTTGGCCTGTGCTTCGACCAGCAGGTCGATGGACCGGCTGAGGGCCTGCTTTTCGCGATCCTTGGCGTCGGCGACGGAATCGTCCTGAATATCGGCATAGGAAAACTGATACATGATGCTCCCAATCAGCTCAGGAATCTGAGGAGGCTGAGTTGCTGTATGCGCGCTGTCAGAGAGTATGCGGTTTCGACATGCGACATGAGTTCGGAAACGCGCGTGGCAGCTTCGTAGGGGTCGACGCCCTCAAGCGACAGGATCTGTCGTTCCATGAGGTCGCTTTGCTGACCCAGACGATCGGTGGCATCGCTCAGGCGCTTCTGCGCGATGCCCGTCTGCGAACGCAGATCCGTCAGGTCGGTCAACGACGACGCGACCAGCGACATTGCCTTGTCGACGAGAGCGGCCCTGGCATCGTCGGCAAGGGTATCGCTCAGAAGCTGGCTTATCATTGTGGCAGCCATGGCCATCTTGCGAACGCCGGAATGATTGGCGCTGACGGATGTCTCGTTGGTTTCGTTCAGCGAGATGCGGCTGGTGATCGCCTGATCCGAGGCGCTGGACCAGTCGCTCCAGCCGGCGCCCATGAACAATGGCTCCAGATATGTGCCGCTGAAGAGGTCCATGTCGGCGGCGGTGGGGAACGGATTGGCCGGGTCGGCGCCTGTGTCTGAAAGATACCGGGCATAGGCATCATCATATGCCGTCTTCGCGGCCGAGCCGGCCTGGAAGAAGTCATCGATCGGCTTCACATCCGTGTTGATGCCGGCAAAGATATACTCGCCGTTGACGCTGGTGTTGAGGGCGCCGATGAGCGACTCGAGCAGGTCTTCCGCGCCTCCGCGCAGCACATTGTCCTGAAGCGCTCCCGACCTGGCCGTGGTCAGGGTGGCCAGGAAGGCCTGGCCGCCTGCGGCAAGGTGGTCAAGAGCCTCCTGGGTGGCTGACAGCCTCGTGGCCGCGAGAGCATTGGAATCGATTATGCCCTTGATGCGTTCGAACTCGCGGTTGAACGTGACCGACTGTGCGGTGCGAACGCCCAGCGCCAGGCCCTTGTCGGCCACGAAGCCCGTGGCGTTTTCCTTCTGCGCCTTGACCAGATCCGCCTGGGTCTTCATCAGCGAATAGCGCATCGCCTCCGAAATGGCAGACGACGAGACGAAGCTTGCTTTCATGGCGCTACCTCACAGCCGCGAGCAGGGCCGACAACATGTCGTCGACGGCTTGAATCAGGCGGGCCGACGCCTGATAGGAGTGTTCGAGATCGAGCAGGCTCGACATTTCCATGTCCACATTGATGCCGATGTCGTTCGACAGCGCCTCGGCGGTGCGCACCGCCAGAGCTTCCTTGGTGTCGGAGGCGCGCGAAGCGTCCTGCCGCAGCCCCTGGAACCAGCCCACGGAATTGGACGCATAGCCGGTCAGGCTCGCCTTGTCGCCGTTGCCCGCGAGCGGGTCGAAGTCCATCGGCTGATCCATGCGCTCATTATAGGCGAGCAGCAGGTCGGCATAGGATGCGCCACCGTCGGCATTGTGGACGTAATCCGTGCCATTGGCGCCGCCGTCGCGCAACAGGTGCGAATTGGCGACGAATGCGGCGTTGACCGAAATCTGCCCAGCCAGCCCGTTGACCAGCAGGCCGCCATCGGGAACCGTTGGCGCGCCCGGCCAGGTAAACAGGCCGGCTGCATCGGGCAGGGCGCCGGAAGGGTCCGTTTCGGCGAAGGCGGAGATCAGGCCGCGCGCGACCTCGTCCAGTTGCTGCTGCATGGCGACGGCGACGCCGTCGCGAAGCTGGACCAGGCTGGAAAGCTTGCCGCCCGAATTCGTGTTGGCGCCCTTGCCGGCCTGAAGCGGCACGCCATCGATGTAGATCTGGTTGCCGGTCGCGCCGGGTGCATAGGCCGGCGCCGGCTCGAACGTAACGCTGCGAGGCACGGTCTCGAACAGCGTGGTGCCGTCGGCGGTCATGATGACCATGTCGTTGTCGCCGCGGTTGAAGGTGGAGATCGGAACATACTCCGAAATCTTCTTCAGCAGTCCGTCACGCTGGTCCAGTGCGTCATTGACGTCGCGACCTGCGCGCGTGCCGGCGACGATCTCGTTGTTGACGTCCTTGAATTGTGCAAGCAGCGCGTTGAGGTCGGTGATCGAGGCGGCGATTTCCTGGTCTGCCTCGACGCGGAAGGTCTGGATCGCGGCCGCCCCTTCGTTCAGGCTGCGCACCACCTGCTGCGCTGCGCTGACGGCATTGTCGGCAAGGGTGCGGTTGGAAGGGGAGGCCGAATAGATTTGCAGGGCCTTCTGCAACTCGGCGATGGACGCTGCCGGGTTCATGGCGCCGTCAACGCCGTTGACGGAAAGGTTGAGCCGTTCAAGGCCGCCTGTCAGCGTGCTTTGCGCGCTCCACGAGGATGTTGCCGACAGGTTCTGGCGAAAGAGCTGCTCGCTGGTGGCGCGGTGGATGACGACGACGCGCGCGCCGGGAGCGTTGCTCGACAACACCGCAGTCCGCCGGGAATAATCGCTGTTCTTCTCCTGCATCACGTTGCGCGAGACGACGCTGGTCTGGATGCCGGTGTTGAGAAGCGACGATTGCGCGATGTTGAGTGCGGTGGAAAGTGACATACCCTAATCCTGTTCGGCGATGGCCGGGCCTATCTCTTGAGATTGACCAGAATGTCCATGAGGTCGGCGCCTGTCTGGAACACCTTCGAATTGGCCGTGTAGCTGCGCTGGGCCTCGATCATGTCGGTCAGTTCCTGCGCAATATCGACATTGGAGTTCTCCAGTGCGCCGGCCACGATCTTGCCGCGTCCGCTCTCGTTGGGGAATCCAAGCTGCACGGCGCCGGAATCCCCGGTCGGAACGAAGACGTTGCCCGGAAGCACCTGCATCAGGTCGGGGCTCGGAACGTCGGCGATCGGCACGCGGAAGATCGGCTTCATCGCGCCGTTTTCGTATTGGGCGTAGACCACGCCGTCCTCGGCAATCTGCACGCCGGCGATGCCGCTGGGGGCCGCGCCATCGACCTTGGCATCGACGACCGTGTAGCTCTTGTCGAGCTGGGTCATCTTGGACAGGTCGATATCGATCGACTGCGCGGGCGGGCCGGGGATGGTGACGTTGATGTTGAGCGGCGTCGTGGTGAGCTTGCCGTTCGACGGGTCGAAGGTAAGTGTCTGGGTGCCCACCATCTCGTCGCCTGCGTAGGGGAAGGAGGTGTCGGGGGCGGCGTCCGATTGCTTGAAGATCGCGACTTCCCAGGTATTCGGCCCGGTCTTGGTGTAATAAACGTCGAGCAACTGTTCGCTGCCGAGGTGGTCGTAGGTCACCAGCGAGGACTTGGCGGAATATTTGGCCGTCGCGTTGTTGGCGGAAGGCCAATCGTTCGGATCAGTGACTTCTTCCGCATCGGCCGGCAGATTGGCCGTGAAGATGCCGGTGGCGGACGGAATGGCGACGAGGTCGGTCTGCGAGATGGTGACCGGCACCAGTCCGCCAAGGCCGTTGGCCACCACGCTTGGATTGCCGTTCTCGTACGAATAGCCCATCAGCTGGAAGCCGGCAGCGTTCACCAGTCGCCCCTGCGCGTCCGGCACGAAGGAGCCGGCGCGGGTGAGCACGGGCGCACCGCCGGGGCTCTGGACGACGAAGAAGCCCGAGCCGTTGATGGCCAGATCGCTGCCCGAGGTGGTGTATTTCAGGTCGCCCTGCTGGCTGATCGACGTGCGCACCGTCGTGGTCACGCCACCGGAGGTGTAGTTGCCGGTGACGGTCGGAATGATGAGCGAGGAGAACTCGGTGCTTGAGCGCTTGTAGCCGGTGGTGCTGGCGTTGGCGATGTTGTCGGCAACCGTGGACAGCCGGTTGGCTTGTGCGTTCATGCCGGACACGCCGGTGCGCATCATTCCGTACAAGCTCATAGAAACGTCTCCTGATTTTCCGGGCTCTGGCCAGGCAGGGTATAGTTCCTGACTTGTGCGAAGCTGGTGCGAGCTTGCCCGGCGCGGCCGGACGGGACGGATATGTCGGGCCGCGATGTATACATCAGGCGACCAGGCGGTAGCCGAGGAAGCGTTTGGAATCGATCGGATCGAAACCGAGCTTCTCACGCAGCTTCTTGCGCAGCTTGCTGATGTGGCTCTCCACCACGTTTTCCTCGACGTCCTCGTCGAAGATGCCGTAGATCGCGTTGAATACCTGGGTCTTGGTGACGCGACGGCCGCTATTGGTCGCCAGATATTCGAGGATGCGGCGCTCGCGGCGCGGCAGCGGCATCGGCTCGCCGTCGATCTCCGGGTCGCGGCCGTCGAGGAAGATGCGCAGCGGTCCGACCTGGGTGTAGGCTGCATCGTCATTGGCGCGGCGGCGGATGGCGTTGATGCGCGCAAGGATTTCACGGATGTGAACCGGCTTGTGGACGACGTCGTCGACGCCGGATTCGAACAGCTTCAGTGTGTTTTCCAGCGAGTGATGGTCGCTTAGCGCGATCACCGGCGCGCCGGTGCGGTCGCGCAGACGGTGAGGGGACACCACATCATCGTCACAATTGCCGATGAGAAAGGCGCTGATCGACTTGAGGTCCGATTCGGCCGCGCTCTCGACCCATTCGCCGAATTCGGTCGAACGGAAGCCGGCGCTGGCAACACCCTCCCGGTCGAAAAGTGACGAATAGCCTTGTTTGACGAGCTCTCGCTCGTCCACGATCACGATCATAGATCCGCCCCCGAATCAGCAGTGGTAGTCTGTGCGTCAAGTCGTAAACGCAGAGGCGAATCCTGAAAAACCATCAAATCTTGTGGATGCTTTCTTGGGAGTCGGGAATCGCAAGGGTTGCACCTGGGCGCCCGGCTTGTTGAGCCGGCTTACCTCCCTCAAGGCGTGTATTCATTGACGTTGAGACTCGGACCGGGGCGGCAGGCGAATCCCGAGGCTGCCACTATGGCGTGCAGAAGGAACGCGCGTTGCTGGTCCACTTGCCGAAACCGGTGGCGACCATGTTCGCGATGACGCGGCACACATAGCGCTTCTGCGCCGGATCATTGTTCGGCCCGGCATGGTAGCGCGCCACCGCCATCGACCAGGTCATGTGCCTGGCATGAAGGCTGGCCAGGAAGCGCGCGGCGTAGTCCACGTTGCGGCGCGGGTCGAGCATTTCTGCCACGCTGCGGAACTGCTTGCCGTGATAATGGTGGTTGATCTGCATGCAGCCAAGGTCGATCAGCTTGGCGCCGCTGCGACGGGCTGCATTGAAGGAGGCCAGCGCCTCGCTGGCCGAGCGGGTAAATACAGCCTTTCCTTCGATGTTCAGTGCATAGGGTTGCAGACTGCCCTTGCGTCCGGTTTCGGTGAGGCCCACGGCATAGAGGATGCCGACGGGCACGCCATAGCGGTCCGCCGCGCGCAGGATTTCCGGCTCGCACGGATTGGTCGCGGCCGTCGCCGGCATCGCGACGCTAGATATAAAGGCTGTCGCCAGGGCGATGGGAAGCAGCCGGTGCGGCATCATCTTCGGAAGACCCATGGGAACTCTCGTTGCTGTTTCCGGCAGAGGCGCGCCCGCCTTCACCGCCGCCGGAATTCGCGGAAGCGAAGGCCTGCTGGTCGCGCGGGCCGAAGCCGGCTGCGGCATTGTTGCCATCCGCGCCACCCTGTGCGGTTGCCGACGACTGCGGCTGCTGGATAGTGACCTGATCGATATTGAGCCCCATGCTGCGCAACGATTTGACGATCGTTTCGCTGTCGGCGCTGAGGCGTCTGTAGGCCTCACCGTTTTCAACGCGCAGTTCCACCGTAAGGTGCTCGCCCGAGAAACGCAGATTGGCCGTGACCATGCCCAGTTCGGCCGGGTGCAATTGAAGTTTCAGCGTGTGTGCGGAGGCGAGGTTCGGCTGCGCGGTCAAGGGCTGGAAGGACGGGGCAGCAGCCGCTTTCCAGCCCGGATCGGCGGAAATGAGATTTGCCAGCCCGACTGCGGTGGAGGGACCGGGCTGAGCCACAGGCGCGGGGATATTCTGCTGGGCAACCACGGTGATACGCTCCGGCCGGGTATCGGGTCTGCGGCCAAATGCGTCGGGTTGCGGACGGTCGCCGTCGATCCCGGCGGCCAATGTCTGGAGAAAATCGCGGCCGGGTGTCATGGCCGCATCGGTGGGCGTTGCAGTCTGCTGTGCCTGACTTGCCTTGGGAGCAAGCGACAGCGTGATCGTGGCGGTATCGGGCATTCTTGCCGCAGCATTGCGTGCGGCAGCGGCGTCTGCGGTTTCATTCCCGGGCGCGCTTGCGCCGGACGAACCGGCGGCCTCCGCCTTCTGCGCCGTTCGCGAGCGGCCCGCAGCATTGCGGGCAGCGTGTTCGGCGGCTTCGACGGTTGCGGGGTCCAGCGCGACCTTGATATCCGGCTCGCCGCCTGTGCCCATCTGCGTCTTGCTATGCTGGGTGCCTTCGGTGCCCCGCGCGCCGTTGCCTGTCTGCGCGGCCCGTTCGTCGAGCGCGCGCGCTGCGATCATGGCCGACAGCGGTGTTGCGGCTGCCTTGCCGTTGGTCTCCCCAGCCGCTGGCTCGGCGTCGGCGATCTCGGTACCCTTGGCGATCCGTTTGCCATGTCTGGGTTCGCCGCGCGTGCCCTCAGCGGCTTCGCGGGTCCGGTCCTTCCCGTGACGGTCCTGCCTGCCGGTTTTCTCCAGATCGAGGGCCGAGTTGAAATCCCCGTCCTCGGCTTGCGCCTTCCTGCCCGCCCCTTCGGATTTTGCCGATGAAGGGGCCAGAGCGGCTATCGCCTGGTTGATGCCTATGCTCATCGTACATCTCCCAGCAATCTGTCGATCTCATCCAGCCGGCGACGGGTTTCCGCCACCTTCTTGTCCGAGGGCGCGGCGATGGGCGCAGTTGCCGAAGCTGGTTTGGGCGCGGGTGCGACCCTGCCTGCTGCCGTGGCTTGCCGGGGCAGCGGCGCCGTCTCGACATCGAGAACGGGAATATCGCCCTCGTCCATGGCTGCCATGTCCGCCGTTTCAGGCTCGACGGGAGGAGCCGGCAAACGCGGCGGTGTGGCCGTAAGCTTGGCCGCGACAGCCGCGACCGCATCGAACAATTCACGGTCGCTGGCCGACAGCTTGCGCCGGTCGATCTTCGCCAGCTTTGCGCTGATCTCTTCGGATGTGCCCGACGAGACGGCCGCGAGGCTCGAATAGAGCAGGGCGCGCGGGTCCTCGGCCACGTTCACGCGGAGGCCTGCTTCCTGCGCCTTGTCGGACGCGAAGGAAGCCAGTTCCTCAAAGCCGTTGATACCGGCGCGGCGCGCGATGCGCAGATAAATCACGCGTTCCTGTTCGGCATCCATCAAGGCGGTGATGTCACCGATTGCGGCGAGGTCGAGCGAGCCGTGGAGAGTAACGACGCCGGCCACGAATGCATCAGCGAACTGGCTCGCATAGGGCGAGCGCAGATAACGCTCGGCATATTGCGACGCGGCGCGCATGAAGCGCGTGGTATCGCCGGTTCCGGCCGCGAGACCGATCGAACGCCGCAAGGCGCCTTCCTCGACCAGCGTGCCGGGTGCCAGCAGCCGGGCCTCGTCCAGCAGTTTCAGCGCTTCCGCTGGAGCTTCCGTCCCGACAATGGAGCCCTTTATCAGAGCTGCGAACGCGCCCAGAGCGGGCGGCAAAGCGAGTGGATCGACAGGGCGCAAGGCGGCGTGCGCCTCCGTGTTTCGGCCATTGAGATAGTGCAGGACGCCCGTGCCGATGTCCTTGTTGGGTCCGGCAAGGTCGAGGCGGGAAAGGACGATACTGACGGTTGCGGGGTTGCCGCCGCTCATGGCGTAGACCAGCAGCGCCTGAAGGTTGCGGTCATCGGCGAAGTCCGAAGTCTTCATGGCGCGCAAACGGCTGTCGATGATGGCCAGCAATTCGCGCTGCATGGGCATGATGGCGTGGTCGCCGGTGGCGATACGGTCCTGCACGATTTCGAGCGAACGGACCATCTGATAGGGCTGCAATGCCGTTTGCGCGCGCGCGAGCGCCGGCACCACCGCCAGCATCGCCAAAGTGGCAACTCCGCACAGGCGCGACAACGGCGTCATTGCGGCTGCTCCAGCCGGATTTCGATGCGGCGGTTTACCGCTGCCAGCGGTTGCGAGGCGTCTTTCAACTGACGCTCGGCGAAACCCGATACTTCGGTGATGCGCTGCTCATCGAGGCCACCACGCACCAGCATGTAATAGGCCGAATGCGCGCGTGCGGTGGAGAGCCGCCAGTTGTCATAGGCCTCGCCGCGGAAAGGGCGAGCGTCAGTGTGACCGCTGATGACGATGTTGCCCTTCTGCTCGCTCAGGACCTTGCCGATCTTTTCCATCGCCAGCACCAACTCGTGCCGGGGCACGGCCGAGCCGATCTCGAACATGCCGAAATCGAGCTGGTCGGTGATCGAGATGGTGACACCGCTGGCGGTCGCCGTGACGGAAATGCCGTCATGGAGCTTGTCGTTTGCACCGAGCGCGGCATTGAGCTTTTGGGTCAGCTCTTCCGCCTTGCTTTCGTTGGCCGGCGTGGGGCGGTCGTCCTGAGGTGCCCGGGGCATATCGGCGGCTGCGGATTGCTGCGCCTTTTCCGCCTCGGTCATCTGCAACGGCGCGATATCCTGCGGGGTTTTCAGCTCGCTTGCCTTGGTTGGACTCGCATCGTTTGCGGCATCGGCTCCGGTTTTGGAGCGTTCCGCGCTCGCCTCGGCAAGCGGCGTGGCAACCTGCTGGGACCAGAAATCCGGCGCGAAAGGATCGCGATAGGAATCGCCGCCGGAGGCGCCGGTCGCCGGGCCAGCCTCCTGAACGCCGCCGTCGCCCCTGTCGCTGACATTCTGGCGCACGCCGGAATTGGCCGCGATTTCGGCCAGGACCGCATAGGGGTCGGCAAAAAGCTGCTGGTCGGAACGCTCGATAGCGTTCAGCGAGGCGCTGGAATTGTCTTCATTGGTCGGACCTGCGGTGCCGTTTCCGTCCACGCCGCCGATATCGGTGCTCTGGTCGGGGTCTGGCCCGATGGCGCTGGCGCCGTCACCGGCGTTTTCCAGCCCCTTCTGGCTCGACTTCTGGTCGATCAGCTTCACCGGGTTGAAATAGTTCGCAACCGCTGCCTTGGTGTGCTCGTCGGCGGCGTTGATGAGCCACATGACCAGAAAGAAGCACATCATCGCCGTCATGAAATCGGCGAAGGCGATCTTCCAGACACCGCCATGGTGGCCGTCGTCATGATCGCCATGGTTGCGGCGAACGATGACGATCTCGTGCTTGACGTCGCCTATGTCGACCGTATTCACGACAGCATCTCCGTAAGCGCGGCGGACCATTCCGAAAGGCGCGTTTCGAAGATGTCCTCGTCAATCGCGACCGTGAGGTCGAAGGTGGCGGCCTGCGTGTGGTCGAAGCGCGCGGCAAGCTCCGGCAGGGCGGCGGCAAGCGCGTTGTACAGCGGTGCCGGTCCGCTGATCCTGATGCGCACCGCCTCCTTGTCCTGCACTGCAAGACGGATCGACCGCGCGAGCCTGTCGAGCGAACGTTCCTGCAGGGCTTCGCTCAGCACGCCACTCATGATGCGGGCCGTAGCGGCCGTGGTCAGCTCGCTCACCCGCTGCTCCATATCGGCAAGCCGGTCGGCGATCATGGCGGCGGCGTCCTCGCCGAGCCTGCGCGTCAGCGCTTCCAGATCGGCGGCATGTTTGCGCTGCTCCGCCTCAAGGGCCGCCGCATGTTCTTCGTTGAGACGCTGGGCCAGCGCGATCTCGGCGCGCGCGACCTCTGCCGCAATGAGATCCGCCGGGTCCGGAACCGGATCGGGCGCCGGCTGCCTCGGCGTGGAAAAGGTCTGGACCGACTGCACGGCGGTGGGCGGCGTGCCGAAATCCTGCAGAAGCTCGAACAATGCAAGTGCGGACATGGTCTAGCCCGCTGCTTCCTGATGCGCCCATTTGCGCAGGATGAGCGCGGTGCGTTCCTCGTTGAGGTCGACCATGCGGGCCAGCCGCTCCTGCGGTGCGGGTTTCAGCTTGCGGCGCAGATCTTCCAGCGGGTTGCTGCGCGGCTGCGGCAGCGCTTCCGTTTCGGCCGCTGCCGTCTCCGGTGTCGGCAGCGAGCGCTGCACCTCTTCGAAGCTCGGGTTCTGTGCCTCGGCCGTGCGGGTCAGGCTGGCGACCATCGGGCGCAGGCCGAAGAAGGCGACGAGGAAGACCACGACGATGAAGGCGGCGGCATTGATGATGGTGCCGAGATGCCTGCTGAACGCGTCGAGCATGCCGGGTTCGGGGACCTGCACGCCGTCGAGCCCGTCGATGAACTCGACCGCCGCGACATTGATGATATCGCCGCGATTCTGGTCAAAGCCGGTAGCGGAGGTCACCACTTTCTGGATTTCGGCGACGCGTTCGCTGATCATTTCGGGCGTGGCGTCCTTGCCGAGGATTTCGGACAGGCGACCCTGGTTGACCACCACGGCGATGGACATCTTGGTGACGGCATAGCCGTTGCTGACGGTGGCGATGCGCTTGGAGTTGATCTCGTAATTGGTGGTTTCTTCCTTGCGCTCGCTCTGCTCGGAAGATTGCGGGCCTTCGGCGGGCGTGAGATTGGCTTCCGGCAGGTTTTGCTCGACCGTGGCGGGGGCGGCGGCGTCGCGCCGGTTGGCATTCTCGTTGGAACGCACCACCTGCACCGAACGCTCGACGCGCGATTCCGGATCGAAGATGGTTTCCTCGGTCTGCCGGGAATCGGTGTTGATGTCGGCCTTCACGCTGGCGCGGAAATTGTCCGGCCCGAGATAGGGGGTCAGCGCGCGGCGGATATTTTCCTCGATCTGCATTTCCACGGTGCGCTCGACGCCGAGCGAACGGCTGGCGCTGGAGTTGAGCGGGTCGTCGCCGGCGGCAAGCAGGTTGCCGCTGGAATCGAGCACGGTAACCTTGTCGGCGTTGAGACCGGGCACGGCCGCCGCCACGAGATGGCGGATCGACATGGCGCTCTTGACCGCATCGATATTGTTGGCTGCACGGATGACGACGGAGGCCGAAGGCGGCTGCTCCTCACGGCGGAAATTGGCGCGCTCGGGCAGCACGATGTGGACGCGGGCGGCGCGGATACCGTTGATCGACTGGATGGTTCGGGCGATTTCGCCTTCGAGCGCGCGCACGCGCGTTATCTGCTGCATGAAGGAGGTCAGGCCGAGCGAGCCGACATTGTCGAACAGCTCATAGCCGGCGTTGGCGCTGGTCGGCAGCCCCTTTTCCGCCAGCAGCATGCGCGCGTCGGCCGTCTTGCCGATGGGCACCATGACCGAGGTTCCGTCCGAGCCGACATCGAAGGGAATGCCCGCTTCGCCAAGCGCGACGCCGATCTGGCTCACATCCGAGCGCTCGAGCCCGACATAGAGTGTCTCGTAGCTGGGGCGATTGAGATAGATCGCGCCGATGGCGATGACCGCCAGAACGAGAGCCGCCACGCCACCCATGATGGAAAGCCGGCGCGGGCCGAATTCCTGCAGATTGGAGATGAGGGTCTGAAGTTGCTGCGGCACGGTCCGACGGCTCCTGCATGTCTGTCCGCCGGAACAGTAGAGGTCGAAGCTTGTGCGAAAATGAAATCAGGCCGCGCCCTGAAAAAGCGCGGCCTGTGTTCGCCGTGAGGCGAGATCGTCTTAGCGGAAGAGCGACAGGATGGCCTGCGAGCTCTGGTTGGCGATCGACAGCGCCTGGATGCCGAGCTGCTGCTGCGTCTGCAGAGCGGCAAGGCGAGCCGATTCGGCATTCATGTCGGCGTCGACGAGCGAGCCAACGCCGCGGTCCACCGCGTCCATCAGCTTCGAGGTGAATTCGAGCTGCGAGTCGATGCGGATCTTGGCGGCGCCCATGTCAGCGGCAGCCTCGCGCATGGACTTGAGCGTCGCCTCGGCGGTCGCGATGTCGGCGAAGTCGGCGGCTTCGAGATCGTAGGCAGCTACGGTGATCTTGTCGACAGCGCCAGCGGCCGAATCCTTGACCTTGCCGGCGAGAACTTCCAGGTCGTCACCACCGGTCTTCAGAAGATTCTGACCCTCGAAGTCAGCCGACTTGGCGATCTGGGCGATCTGTTCGGTGAGCGCGGTGATTTCCTTGTCGGTCGCGCCAGTGTCAATGCCGCCCTGTTCGTTGGACACCAGCTTGGCGAGGATCTTCTCACCGAGCTTGATGGCCTCTTCGATGCCGGTATAGGCGACGTCGACGACTGCCGAGCCGAAGCCAAGCGATTCCTTGACCGCCTGATTGACGCTGTTCTGCGCCTTCATGCCGGTCGCGATCGACCAGTAAGCAGCGTTGTCCGAAGCGGTCGAAACGCGCTGGCCGGTTGCGATGCGGTTCTGGGTGGTGGCGAGGTTCTTGTTGGTCTGCGACAGAGTCTGCAGGGCAGTCATCGCAGAGGTATTGGTCAGAAGGCTGGCCATTGTGTGTTCCTTTATGAAATCAGACTTTTTGTCAGGAACATGCCGGAAATTACCGGCGAAGGGTGGAGCGGCATCATGCCTGTGGCTTTTTTGAAGCCACCCTCCCTGTATGGCTGTCTTTATGGGGGACAATTCCTACCAAAAGACTAACCCGACAGGTGCAAATCAGCTGAAGGACCTCACCAGGCTGCCGACGAGCAGGTTCCAGCCGTCGATGAGCACGAAGAACAGCAGCTTGAACGGCAAGGATACCACGGTGGGCGGCAGCATCATCATGCCCATGGCCATGGTGATGGTGGCCACGATCAGGTCGATGACCAGGAAGGGCAGCACGATCAGGAAACCGATCTCGAAGCCGCGCCGGATTTCGGAGATCATGAAAGCCGGCACCAGCACGCGCAGATCGACATTATCGCGCGAAACGGTCTGGCCCTGCTCGCGCGCGAGGTCGGCGAACAGGTCGAAATCCTTGTCGCGCACATGCTTGACCATGAACTGGCGGAACGGGTCGGAGATGCGCTCCAGCGCCTGCTGCTGGCTGATCTCGTTGTTCATCAGCGGACGCACGCCGTTGTTCCATGCCTGATCGAAGGTTGGCGCCATGACGTAGAAGGTCATGAACAGCGACAGGCTGATGAGGATCAGGTTGGCCGGCGTCGATTGCAGGCCCATGCCGGCACGCAGGATGGAAAAGGCGATGACGAAGCGGGTGAAGCTCGTGACCATGATCAGCAGGCCGGGCGCCACCGAAAGCACGGTGATGAGGCCGAACATCTGGATGATGTAGCCCACGGTGGTGCCGTCGGCCTGGCCGATGGCGCCAAGGTCGATCTGCTGCGCCTGCGCTGCCGTGACGGTCGCGAACAGCGCGAGGGCGATGACGAGAAGTTTTTTCATTCGAACAGCAGCGTCTGGATGAGTACCTGCCGGACATGGCCGCCGCTGCGGATCTTCGCCCGCTCTTCGAGGTCCGCCTTCAGGTTGCGGAAGCCGGTGGCGCCTTCGACCTGATAGACCCTCAGGGTGCGCAGATAGGCGACGAAGTCCTGATGGATGTCGTCCGCGAGCGAGGGGTCGGCCGGCTCGTCGAGGATGATGGAGGCTTCCATGCGCACCCATGTCGTGCCCGGCACGGCAAGATTGGTGGTGATGGGCGCAAGCGTGATCTCGATGCCGCGCGTACCAGGCTCATGAGCCTCACTTTCCGCTTCGGCGGTCGCTGCGGCAGGCGCATCGATCCGGGCCGCGTCGTTGCGATAGAGATACTGGCCGGCTGCCCAGCCCAGGCCGATCGCCGCGGCGGTCATGGCAAGCAGAACCGCGCTCTGCACGATGAGCGAGGGGCCTTTGGCCTCCGAAGTTGTCTGCTCGACGATCGACATGCGGTCCTCGCCTAAAAGGGCAATACGTTGTCGAGGATCTGCTGGCCGTAGGGCGGCTGCTGAACCTCGGTCAGGCGACCGCGGCCGCCATAGGAAATGCGGGCCTCCGCGATGCGGTCATAGCGGATCGTGTTGTGGGGGCCGATGTCCTGCGGCCGCACGATGCCGGCGATGGTGAGGATGCGCAACTCCGCATTCACACGCACCTCCTGCGAGCCATGGATGAGCATATTGCCGTTGGGCAGCACATCGCTGACCACGGCCGCCACCGACAGTTCGATGGTCTCGGAGCGTTCGGTCTTGCCCGAGCCCTTGGTCGAGGTCTTGGAATCGATATCGGCGTCGAAGGAGCCGCCCTGCTTGCTGCCGTTCCAGCCGAAATCCATGGCAAGGCCCAGCGAGCGGCCGACCTTGCGGTCGCGGTCGGATTCATTCTTGAAGCGGGCGCGATCGTTGATCTCGATCTTCACCGTCAGGATGTCGCCGGGCGCGAGCGCGCGCGGATCGGTGAACAGCCGCTTCTGCCGGTCGTCCCACAACGAGAAGCGCTTCACCGGCTGGGCCGGCTGCTGCGGATACTGATAGACCATCGGCGCCTGTGCCAGACCGGAGCCGACGGGAGACATGACCGGTGGCCTGCCGATTTCATCGGTGCGCGCGGCGCAGCCGGACAAAGCGGCCACGGCGAGGGCGGTCAGGACGAGGCGGTTCATGTCGGGTCTTCCTTGCGCGTGGCCGCAGCCATAATGCGGGTGAGTTCGGCTGCCGACTTGCGGTTCATCTCGTTGAGGATGACGCCCGCCTTGCGGGCTTCGAGCTTCATGAGGATGCCGGCTGCAACCTCCACATTCACCTCGGCCAGCCGCTCGGCGGCGGCATCCGGCTTCATGGTGGAGTAGATTTTGACGACGTTGTCCTCGATCCTGGAGAGGAAGTCCTCGCGCCGCTTCAGCCACTCTTCATATTCGGCGCGCTTTTCCTCCAGCGCCTTCATGCGCTGGTCGATGTCCTTCTGCAGCGTCTCCAGTTCCTGACGCTGCAGGGCATAGCGCCGGTCGCGCGCGACGTCGGCGATGTTGGAGCAGAAGCGCTCAATCTCGGTGGGTTCGGATGCTGCGGTGATCGCCGCCATCGGTTCGGCCGCGCCTTGCTGCGCCGACGCGGCCATGCTGGTCATCAGCACGATCGCCGCTGCCGAGGCCGCGAGCAGGCCGGTGCGACGTGTCGCGAGCGGCAGCGATGTGGAAGCGGTCATCTTCGTCACCTATTGCAGCACGAGGTCTGCCTGCAGGGCGCCGGCCGACTTGATGCCTTGCAGGATCGCAATGATGCCGGAAGGCTTCACGCCCAGCCGGTTCAGCCCGGAAACCAGCGTTTGCAGATCCGGTCCGTCGAGAATGGCAACCTTGGCATTGGGTTGGTCGACCTCGATATTGGTGTTGGGCTCGACGGCGGTGACGCCGCGCGAGAAGGGTTCGGGCTGCACGATGGTGGGCGTCTCGGTGATGCGCACTGTCAGCGTGCCATGGCTGATGGCCACGCGCGAAATCCTGACATCCTGGCCGATGACGATGGTGCCGGTGCGTTCGTCCACGACCACGCGCGCCGGGGCATCCGTCTCGACCACGAGATTTTCCAGCTCCGCGTAGAAGCGGGCGGTGGAGATGTTGGGCGGGCGACGGATGACGACCGTGCGGGCATCCTGCTCGCTGGCCACAGGTCGTCCGAAACGGGCGCGGGAATATTCGTTGATGGCGTCGGTCACGCGCACGGCGGTCGAATAGTCGGCGTTGAGGAGTTGCAGGGTCAGCACCGCCTGATCGCCGAGGGTGGCCTTGACCTGTCGCTCGACAATGGCGCCGTTGGGCACGCTGCCGCTGGTGGGAATGCCTTGCGTCACGCGCTCGGCCTGGCCCTGTGCGTCAAAGCCGGCGACGAAGACCGACCCTTGCGCGACCGCATAGATTTCGCCATCCGCGGCTTTCAGCGGGGTCATCACCAGCGTTCCGCCGGCCAATGAGGTGGCGTCGCCCAGCGACGATACGCTGACGTCGATGCGCGCCCCCGACTGCACGAAGGGCGGCATGTTGGCGGTCACGATCACGGCTGCGACATTCTTGGCGCGCATGCGCTCGCCTTCGCTGGCGATGCCGAGATTTTCCAGCATGGCGCGCATCGACTGCTCGGTGAAGGGCGCGTTGCGCAGGCTGTCGCCCGATCCCTGCAAGCCGATGACAAGGCCGTAGCCGACAAGCTGGTTGTCGCGCGAACTCTGGATGCGCGCGATGTCCTTGATGCGCGAGATAGGGCCGCCCGCGCCGGGCAGGGAGCTCAGCAGCCGCCCCTCGGGCCCATCGGCAAATGTCGGCTGAAGTCCGAGAACAAGCGTCAGAATGAGCGTCAGCGCACGGATCATAGATCGCCAACCTGGATGGTGCCATTCGCCAGTACGGTGCCGGAAAGCACCTTGCCGCTATCGACATTGCGGACCCTGATCAGATCGCCGGGGCTGCCGGGCTGAAGCGAGACGGCCGAAGCGGTGATCGTCAGCGGTCCGGCCACGAAGACAGCCTGGACCGTTGCCCCTGTTCGACCAGCCAGGCGTCGCGCAACGAGGCGAGCGGGATATAGCGCCCCGGCAGCAGGGTGCGACGCGCAACCTTGCCCTCGATGTCGCCTATCGCCAGGGCGACTGCGGCCGGCGGCACCTTGCCTTCGCGCAGCATCACTTCCTTCAACGCATTGGCAGGGATGGGCTCGCCCGGATAGATGACGCGATTGGCGATCGCCACCGTCTGCCCGCTCAGTGCCGGCGCAGCGCCCGCAAGCACCGCCAGACCGACGGCAGCCGCAATGACGAGGTTGTGCATGGCGCGCGCCATCATGCCTTACCTGATGCTCTTGGAGACGACCGCAGCCATCTCGTCGGCTGCCTGAATGACCTTGGAGTTCATTTCATAGGCGCGCTGGGCCGAAATCAACTCGATGATTTCCTTCACCGGATCGACGTTGGACGATTCCAGATAGCCCTGCTCGATCGTGGCATAGCCGGGATCGCCGGGGACGCCGACATTGGCGGGGCCGGAGGCGACGGTTTCCTGGAACAGGTTGTCGCCCAACGGTGCAAGACCGGCTTCGTTGGAGAAGGTGGCGAGCGTGAGCTGGCCGAGTTCCTGGAGGTCCATCTGTCCGTCGAGGCGGGCAAACACCTGCCCGGACTTGTTGACGATGACTTCGATTGCGTCGGCGGGAACGTTGATGGCCGGCTGCACCGCAAAGCCGTCCACCGTGACGAGATCGCCGGTGCCGTTGATGTTGAAGGCGCCGGCGCGCGTGTAGAGCGTCTCGCCGTTTGCCCCGTCGACCTGGAACCAGCCCTTGCCGGTGAGTGCCAGATCGTAGGAGTTTCCGGTGCTGGTGAGCGACCCCTGGATATGGACGTTGCGAACGGCCGCGGTCTTGACGCCGAGACCGACGGAGACGCCTTCGGGCACGATGTTGGCGTTGGCGCGGTTGGGCACGCCCTGCAGGCGGTCCACCTGATAAATCAGGTCGGAGAACTCGGCGCGGGCGCGCTTGTAGCCGGTCGTGTTGATGTTGGCGATGTTGTTGGCAATGACTTCCAGATTGGTCTGCTGGGCATTCATGCCGGTGGCGGCGATGGCGAGCGCTTTCATCTTTGCAGTTCCCTTCAGATCGCCATGCGGCTGACTTCGAGATAGGCGGACACGATCTTGTCGCGGATGGCGGTTGCCGCGTGCAGCGACTGCTCGGCGTTCATCACCGCGTCCGCCACCTGACGCATATCGGCATCGCCCTGCAGCGCGCGCACCGAAACCTGCTCGGCACCCTGCAGCGTATCGATGGTGCGATTGGCCACTTCCGACACCATGTCCGCAAAGGACTGGCCGGTATCGACGCCCGTCGGCGCGAGTGCTGCGGGCGAGACGCCGGTGACGCTGCCTGCGTCCTTCGACAGAAGCTGCGAGTTGATCGGGCCGACGCCGGTAATCATGATTGGCCTCTCATAAGATCGATGGTCATGGAAATGAGGTCACGCGCCTGCTTCACGACCTGGAGGTTGGCTTCGTAAGAGCGGTTGGCCTCGGTCATGTCAGCCATTTCGACCAGCACGTTGACGTTGGGCATCTTCACGTAGCCGGCTTCGTCGGCCGCCTCGTGGCCCGGCAGGTACTCGACCGGGAAAGCCGAGCGGTCGCGGTCCACCGAAGCGACGTTGACCGTGGATGCGCCAACCGAACGGTCCAGCTCGGCGGAGAAGATGACGGTCTTGCGCTGGTAGGGATCGGAACCGGGCGTGCTGCCGGTCGACTGCGCGTTGGCAAGGTTTTCCGAGACGATGCGCAGGCGTTCCGACTGCGCGGTCAGGCCGGAAGCGGCAACCTTGAGGGTGGCGGAGAGCGCGTCCATGGTCAGCCTTTCACGCTCAGCATCATCATGCGGTGGAATGCCTTCACGATGGCGGTGTTCAGCTCATAGGTGCGGCGCACGTCGCCGGCTTTCATGAGCTCGTTTTCCAGAACCACCGTATTTTCCGAAGGCAACACGGAATTCTTGCCGTTCTCGTTGCGCACGGCGAAGGCGGCATTGGTCACGCCGGCCTCGAAGTGACCCGCCTGCGTCGCCTTCATCGAGACGCTTTGATTGTTGAGCACTTTCTCGAAGGGCTCGATCTCGGCGGTTCCGTAGCCGGGCGTATTGACGTTGGCGATGTTGCCGGCAATCGCCGATTGGCGCACGGTGAGCCACTGCGATTGCTGCGAAGCGAGATGGAACAAATTTACGGGCTGCATAGACTTCTCCGGGCAGATGTCCGGACTCTAGGCAGTCAGTCTTGCGCGGGCCTTGCGGCGTGCAACTATTTGTTAATCTCTACGACCTTGTCGCGGTTGGTCACCATCACCCACTTTCCGGCGCGGCGTTCGATGCTGGCGACGCGGCTGCTGTCGGGAAGCAGGGCGCCGGGCTGCACCACCCACAACCCGGCCTCATCCTCGATCAGGCCGCGGCCATTGACGACGTGAAGCAGTTGATAGGGAACATCCTCGAGCGGAAAGGGCTGGTTTGCGACGGGTGTGCGCTCCCGCTTCGCATCCGGCAGGGTGCCGGTGGCGAAGGGGTCGAGCGCGTCGGATGGAAGCGCATCCTCGGGCAGCAGATCGACAGGCCGCAGGGTGCGCGCGTTCAAGGCAAGCGGACCGGCGCGGTCGCTCTCGCCATATTCGCCGAATTTCAGCGCTTCGATGCCGAATTTCTCCTGATTGAAGAAGATGTACCAGGGAAACAGCGCGCAAACGAGGCCGAGCGTGACGCCCAGACCGGCGATGACGAGGTCGCCGCGGCGATCCGGCTTGCCGGCTTCGGTGCCCCAGCGGCGCAGCAGCGCCAGCGGTCTCCAGCGTCGTTTCGCCTCGGCCGCTCTTTCGTTCTCGATCAGTTCGTGAAGGGTCTGCTCAATCTGGCTGAGCTGCATTGGGCTTTTCCTTCGTTCTGAGATGACGGGCGAGATCGGCCAGCGGATCGGGGGAGGGCGGATCGGCGGGCGTTTGCGTCAGGACCTCATAGACGATGGGGACCTGCCGCACGGCCATGTCGAGTTCGGCGTCGGCACCGGGCTGGTATGCGCCGAGCAGGCGGATGTCGCGGGTGTCCTCGAAGCGCGAAATCAAGGCCTTGAGGCGGCTGACAAGCACGCGTTCGTCGTCGCTCCATGCCTTGCCGGCCAGACGTGAGATCGAGGCAAGCGGGTTGACGGCCGGAAAGCGCCCCTGTTCGGCAATGCCCCGCTCAAGTACGATGTGGCCGTCGAGGATGCCGCGCACGGAGTCGGCCACCGGATCGTTGTGATCGTCACCATCCACCAGCACCGAGATGATCGCGGTGATCGAGCCGGCGCCCTCGACGCCCGGACCGGCACGCTCCAGAAGCTTGGGCAGGTCGGTGAAGACGGAGGCCGGATAGCCGCGCGCGATCGGCGGCTCGCCGGTGCCGATGGCGACCTCGCGCAAGGCATGAGCAAAGCGGGTGATGGAATCGAGCACCAGCAGCACGCGGTCGCCACGCTCGCGAAAATGCTCGGCCACGCGCATGGCGGTATCGGGTGCGCGGCGGCGCATCATGGCGCTTTCGTCGCTGGTGGCGACCACGGCAACCGTTTTTGCCATGCCGTCCTTGCCGAGCGTGTCTTCCAGAAACTCGCGCACCTCACGGCCGCGCTCGCCGACCAGCGCTACCACCACCGTATCGAAGGCCTGCGCGTTCGCCAGCATCGCAAGCAGCGTCGATTTGCCGACGCCTGAACCCGCAAAAATACCGAGGCGCTGGCCGAAACAGATCGGCGTGAAAATGTCGATGACGCGCACGCCGGTCAGAAAGGATGTCTCGACGCGCTGGCGGGCGAGAGCGGCCGGGGGCGTTGCCTTGCAGGCATCGCGAGCGTCGCCCTGCATGAGCGCCGGCCCGCCATCGATGGGAATGGCCAGCGCGTCGATCACGCGACCTCGCCAGGAATGATGGGGGGCGACCGTGAAGGGACCGCGATTGAAGACCAGGTCGCCGACGCCCGCATCGGCCGAACGTTCGAACGGCGCGATGAGAACGTCATCGGCGTTGATCTGCACCACCTCGCCACGGCGGGCGCCGCCCTGTCCGCGATGTTCCACGATGTCGCCGAGCCGGGCTGTGTCCGAGAGGCCGCGAACCCGGTAATGGGTTTGCGAAACCTCGATGATGCGACCGCCGCGCTTGACCATGGTTCGTTCATCGGTGAAGCGCGCGAAGCCGCGCTCCAGCAAGGTCAGCCGGTTCTCCCGCTCCATCATGGGCGGTGCTTGGAGGTTCGCCTTGGCCGGCAGTGTGTCGGGCATGTCGCGCGCTTACTTCGAGCCGAGCGTACGCACCGCCTCGCTAAAGGTTTCGCTGGTGTTGCGTACCAGGGCGGAGGTGTTTTCGAAGGCGCGCTGGACCGAGATCAGGTGCGTCAATTCCAGGATGGGGTTGACGTTGGATTCTTCCACGAAGCCCTGAGCAACCCCCATCTCGATGCGATCGACCACCGGTTCGGGCTGCCCGTTGGGAATGATGCCGGAATTGGCGAAGCGCGTGAAGTTGAGGCCGGGATCGAAGGTGAAGAGGCCGATCGCGCCGATCTGCTGGCCGGCCTGACGCAGCATGCCGTCGGCGCCGACTTCCGGTGGCCCGGCGCGCGGGTCCAGCTGGATCGGCGCGCCGCCGGCATCGACGACGGGGTATCCTTCGACGCTTACGAGATCGCCGTTCTCCTGCATGGTGAAGCGGCCGTCGCGCGTCATCACGAGACCGGCCGGGGTCTGGAGGCCGAACCAGGCCTCTCCCTTGACGGCGAAGTCGAAGGGGTTGCCGGTCTCGCGCATGCCGCCGGAGGCGGTCGACAGATAAGTGTCGCCGGTGGAGACGAAGGCCACGGATTTCTGGCCGAGCCCGGAAATCACGTCTTCGAATTTCACGCCGGTGGCCCGGAAGCCGACCGTGGAAGCATTGGCGACGTTGTCGGCAATCGTGTTCAGCCGGCGCTCCAGCGCGATCTGCGATGAAAGGGCTACGTAAAGACCGTCCTGCACGTGCTTGTCCTCAGCTTCTCATTTTCTGGATGGCCAACAGCAAATTGGTCGAGACGCCATATTCCGGCGGCTGGCTGAACAGGATGCTGAGCGAGGCCTGCGCGGGAGATGACGGGTTCTCGATCTCCCACATGGTGGTGAAGCGGGTCAGGAACTTTTCGAGCGCCTTTGCGTCGGAGAAATCCTCGACTTTCAGCTTCTGCTCGAAATACTTGACCTGCTTGTCGATGTCGGTCTGGACAAAGCTGTCCGGCAGCCCGAGCACCGTGCGCACCACCTGCGCAAGCGCCTTGTCGCCGAGGACCTGATAGAAGGAGGTGATGCCTGACGCCTTGCGCTGGAAGTAGAGCGCGAGCCGCACGCCTTCATTCTGCTGGCCGGCATCCTCCTCGAGTGTCTGGCGATAGAACTTTTCCGTGACGGAAAGCTGCGCCGGATTGCGCGTCGTGGCTTCCTCGCCAAAGGCTTCGAAATTGTAGGCCGTAGCGAAGGCGGCATAGCGAGGCTCGGACTGCTTGTTGGCCAGGCTGTCGGGGTCGCGCACACCGCCTTTGAGGATCTTGCGCAGGAAGTCCTTCGTATCGACTTCGGGATCCATGCCGAAGGCCGTGGCGGCATAGGCGAAGAGCTGGTCGTCGGCCATCAGGTCGTCGATCGACTTCACGTCGACGATGTGGGTGAGGTAGTACTGGTTCGCCGCTTTCACCTCATCGGAATTGGGATCGATGCCGCGGATCACGGCCTGCGCCCGGAAATTCTCGACGGCGAGCTGCTGCGCCTTGTTGTAGACGGTCGCCTCGCTGCCATGGTCCGCGAAGTTGAAGGCGCTGACGAATTCGGCATAGCGCTTGTCGGTAAGCTTGTTGGCGAAGCTGTCGGGGTCGGAAATGCCTTCCTTCAACGCCTTCTTCATGAAGGCCTTGGCGTAGGACATGTCCTCGAGCCCGAATGCCTTCATGGCGTATTTGAAAAGGCGGGGGTTATCGACGAACTCGTCGATCGACTTAACCTTGGTGATGTTCTCCAGATAGTATTTCGTCTCGCGGTCCACCAATGGCTGCTTCTGCACGCGGCTCATCGACTTGTCGATGTCGCGCGTGATGAGCTGGTAACTGGTGTAGGTGTTGATCACGTGGCAGCCTCCGCACCCCGAACGTAGCCTGCCATGCTAGAGCGGATTCCTTGCGCGAAGCTGAAGGGAGGCGGTGGATGTGGCGCGCATCTATTCAAGCCTCACACAAGGCACGGTCATTATTGCTTCTTCGATAACGCGACTTGCGGAAGGACTGACGGTGGGCATTATCATCGGTATCGTTGTGACCATGGGCTGCGTGCTTGGCGGCTTCATGGCCATGGGCGGGCATATCAATGTTCTGCTCCAGCCGTGGGAAGCGGTCATCATCGTCGGTGCCGCTGTCGGAACGTTCCTCGTCGCAAACCCCATGGCGACGGTGAAGGACACCGCCCGAGCCTGCGGCGAGGCCTTCAGGCAGGCCGTTCCCAAGGAACGCGACTATCTCGAAACGCTCGGCGTACTGCATAGCCTGATGCGCGAGCTGCGCGCCAAGTCGCGCAGCGAGGTCGAGGCGCATATCGACAATCCCGAGGAATCGGCGATCTTCCAGGCGTTTCCGAGCGTTCTCAAGAAGCCTGACCTCACCCAGTTCATTTGCGACTATTGCCGCATCATCATCATCGGCAATGCACGCCCGCATGAGATCGAGGCGTTGATGGATGAGGAAATCAATACCATTCGCGTCGACAAGCTGAAGCCTTATCACGCGCTGATGGCCGTGGCGGACGGTCTTCCGGCGCTTGGCATCGTCGCGGCGGTGCTTGGCGTGGTGAAGGCCATGGGCGCGCTCGACCAGTCGCCGGAAATCCTCGGCGCGTTGATCGGCGCGGCTCTTGTCGGCACCTTCCTCGGCATCTTCCTTTCCTATGCGGTGGTCGGGCCCGTAGCGACCAAGATCAAGGTCGTGCGCGAGAAGAACCACCGTCTCTACATCATCGTGAAGCAGACCCTGCTTGCCCATCTCAATGGCGCGCTGCCGCAGGTCGCCATCGAGTTCGGCCGCAAGACCATCTCTTCCCACGACCGTCCCTCCATCGATGCGGTCGACCAGAGCACGATGAATACCGGTTTTGCAGAAGCCAAGAAGGCTGCATGAGGATGGCAGCGGTAAAGTGGAATGAGGGCCAGCCATGGTAAGTGCGGCGAGTCGAGCGGAAACGCCTTCTTCCTTCATCGTCGAACGCCTCGTCGGCGACACCGGCGAGCCCGGCCGCGTCATCGGCGCGGCGCGGGCGCTTGCCGAGCGTTCGCTGTCGACGATCATGGAGAGCCTGAACGCCAAGCTTGCGTCGCCGCTCGATCTGGAGATCGACACGGTCGAACTCGTGCGCTTCGCCAAGGCGCGGCCGTCCGACGCGCGCCATGCCATGACGGTCGCTGCGTCGGCCTCCTCTCCGGACGCGCTGATCCTTTCGGCCAATCCTGCGGCGATCACGCTGCTCGTCCATGCCTTGTTCGGCGGCGATGTGGGCGAGACATTGCCGGCCATCGACCGTGACCTGTCGCCGACCGAGACCGAGATCGCCACCATGGTGTTCGAGGAGATCGCCAGGGC
>Ga0182738_1000928_pt1 | contig 38751 bp, 11 predicted proteins | sample eDN5th30CBELigMG_FD_128876 | JGI IMG/M metagenome (GOLD analysis project Ga0182738, IMG submission 128876) | Enriched Miracle-Growth compost microbial communities from Emeryville, California, USA - eDNA 5th pass 30_C BE-Lig MG (version 2)... ...
ATTTTTTACCCGAAAATACTAAAATTAGAAGAATTGGCGGCTTTTTATAAATTGGTGTATCAATTCATTATTTTTGCCTGAACTGTTTATGATACACTAACCAGTAGTCTTTAATAGGCACCTTGATTTGAAAGCCCGTGGTGATTTCCAAAAAGGTCAACGATAATAATTTTTCTCCGTATCTCTTTCATCGTTTGAGCCCGTTTCTTCTTTGAGCAGGACCGGCTTTTCTGAATATCAATCCTCACTTCGCCTTGGACAGCATCGTAATGAGAGAATAATGTTGGCAAAGTTATTTTAAGGCAAAATCTAAGCGAAAAGTAGTTTTTCAGCTGAGTTTATTAATTAAAAGAACCCTTTCTTTTTTATATTGAAATATAGAAAAGTATTCAACCAACTGAATTTTTAATGGTATTGGGTTTCTATGTTGTCAAGAGAATTCAGATGTTTCATGATGATTTGCTTTAGTTGAGTTCTTCTGAAGAGGGAAATAAAAAAAATGGATTTTAAAGGCTTAATTCTACAACTGAAATATGGCTTAGAGACATAAGCATTATTAATAAAATCTCCCGAAAAACCTTTAATCAAAGGGCGGAATTTTTATTTATATATAACTTCTGTTTAAGGGCTACAGGATATAAAAACCAATCAAATATGGGCTTCCAAATTCTACTTGACGCTAGGATAGAGAGAAAGAAAAATAAGCCTCAGAATTGAAAGAAAAACAGGTTTATAGGATTGGCAAGTTGAGACAGGCAGAAAAGGTTTTGAGGTTTTAAGAGCATATTAGTTGAAACACCTTTACGAGGCATTTCCTGATATGTTTCCACAACGTTTATGGCCACCAAATCCAACGCTTCTAAATGAATGAATCCTCACAATTTGGCTATCAACCTCTAAGGTTTTTTATTCATTTTGGGAGACTCTCTAATAGGTTTTAATTATTTTCGGAGGAACATAAAAGAATGTCTCAGAAAGAGTTCATGTTTTAGACCCATTTTGTTTGCTGAATGAGGATTTTCAAGGTGAAAGAGATTCAAAAAGTACAATACTTTTGGATTTTTGCATTAGAGAAAAAAATTATTAAAGAAATTTTTTATTTTGAATGAATACCTTCTTCTTTCTGAAAAATTGAAATTTATTGATAAAATGTTTCACCCTATCTAGGCTCAGTGTCTCATCATAAAAACTCAAGCCACCTCTCATTCCTCCACATAATTTTAGTTCGGTATCTTCATCTCGAAATATTATTCTTGGAGAAGAGTCTCTCCTTTTTCCCTTGTTTTTGGGCCCAATAGTGCCTGAAAAGGCTTGGAGCCCGAATAAATCTCCATCTCAGAGGACCAGTTTGCTCTATAGGGTTAGCATTAGGAGAGTGGTTTTTATTTTAAATCTCAAGAAGATCAAAAACTTGCAAACTTCAGTTTTTAATTCATTCTTTGATTGTGCTAAAAACTAGGCTCCTGTTTCTTATAAACTAATCCAGTCCTACCAGGAAATATCATTCAAATATTAGCTCTTCGGACCTAAACATGAGAGGAACCATTAAAAGATTCCATTTCAACTGAATCTATGAGTGTAAGCCTCTAATTTGGGTAGATTGTTCACAAAGGGTCACTTAACAAATGCTAGAAGAAGAGCGATGGAGGTTTGCTTGAGGACTTTGAAGGCTGAGTTGATTGGATTATTCATAAGGAAAAGTTACAGGCAAATTTATCCTTCTTAAAATAAATTAAACAAGGGAATATTAAGGGTTGTATTCCTCTCAAACAAAGAGAGGAATGTTCCTTCAGCAAAGTGTGATGGTATCATATAAAAAGAAGAAAAATATGTTGGAATAGATAAAGGTAAAGAAATTCATAGGAAGGCGAGATTTAAACATTATTCGAAGAGTTTTTAGAATGAAACTTGGAGTCTTAAAAATACTGTTTTCATATTTTGAGAAATCAGATAATAAAGTATCGAGCCTGAATGAATTTATTGTCTTTCTGAAAGAGGAAAGTTTCTGTATATATTTCTCCCAAATTTTTCTAGAAAGATAAAAAGTCAATAACTGCTTCTTCAGAGATTTCATCTAGGAGGATTTTAAGAATATTTTTCAAGGCCTTTGAAACTTCGACTCCTTCAAAGCAAACTTCTTAAGTCAAATCCTCTGATAAAACATTCATATTAATTTCTATTGAAATCCCATAATAAATGAATCTAAGCTCATTCAAATCCTCATTGATACTTTTGAAATAACAGGAATAACAAATTATTCAGCACAAAGACGAGTCCACATCAAATCGATCTCAAGAATCCTTTTGGCCTTTTCTATTGACATTACTCTTCAACATAAACAAGCTATTCATGAAAAAATCTCTGGCTTTCCCACCAAATATGGAATAGACACTTGAAGACGAAACAAAAGGCTACAGTTTTGATATTTGAGAGACCAGGACCTCAATCAGCTCATTCAAGAGGGAATAATGAGAGAAAGCTAGCGAATATCAATATTAATGATTTTTGGAAAGATCATATTTCATGCTTTTTCTCAACTTTGAGTCAAATCAGGACTCTATTTGCTTCTTCTTGATCTACAGGGAGGACTCATGAATGAGACAAGCCTGATATGAATGAGACTAGATGGCAAAAAGGAGAGATTACATAAACCTTGAATCATATGATTGAAATAGATGAAGAGGATAATTCTGAGATTTCAAGAGGAATCTTAGAAAGTTTACTTATCCTATCAACTACAATGATGATAAAGAAAATTTCGATGAAGAGATCCTTGAAACCTTGGGAAACAAAATCCTTAAGAATAAATATCTAATATTATCATAGAAAAATTGAGTTTTTGCTCGAAAAATTTCGCAACAAAGGAAGCAAGCAGAATTGCTTTTTGAAAAGAAGTGACAAATTGTTCGAGTAAAGTCTTTTATTGGAAGAAAGAAAAAGGCATGATTTCTAACAGGATTTCAGAACTTGAAGCAAATTAACAAGAATTAGTGAAAAAAAAAATATATCAAGCTTATTGACCCTTGTATTTATCTGAAAATGAATTTCATTTGAACTCTATAATATAATTTTAGAGTTGTTCATATTATAAACATATTTATTTGAAAAAAAAATCTTCTCAAGATAAGTTTCAAAGAGATTTGTGAAGTTCTCCCCCTTCTCTTTTCTTCCTTTTTTGTTAAAAAAATAATATATCCTTATGATCCTCTTATCAGAAAAAGCATCAATCTATCGATTACAATATTTCTTGATTACGTGGAGAAATTAAATACTTGGAAAACTTACAAAATAGTAAGCAGATCTTAGATCTTGCTATAGTTTTCCCTCCAAATTTTCTAAAAACCAAAATAAAATCTTTCTGTAAGCTTGACGGTTTTAAACGCTCTCATTTCCGAAAAACCCAACTGACCCTTATCGTGATGATTAATCACTATGACATGCCCATTCAACTTTCTGTCCCGATATCAAATACGCGAATGTTGACAGTTAATTCTTGCGTGAAGCTCTCAGAAATAGAATGGCTAACTGCACTTTTAATTGAATTGATCCCTTGAAAAATTCCCTTTGTACTTTAATTATTGCTGGATTAAAAAATGCATTTTCCAGAGAAATACGTAGAGTTTGATCCCAATCAAGGTCAACAACAGCTAAAAAGATGAACGATATCTCTACTCTTCAAAGATTTGATGCCTCCACCATGTTTCTGAACCTACTGAGGCTTCTTTCTTGATGGTTCAAGTTCCTACATCCAGGAAAGGAAAGTGGCGCGAAAAAAGTCTAGATTATTGTAAAATTTTTTCTTTTAAATGGATTACTTTTATAATTTTAATCTCAATAATTTTATCGATGGTTTCTTACCAATTTCCAAAATTATTTGATGATTGGCTCTCCTCTCTTAATTTCCTCCTAACTAAACTTAATTTTGCTCTCAATTGTATAATCTTTTATTCTCTTAATTCTTTATTCTGAGCCAAATTCCCCTTCTCTCTCCATCTTCTCATGGGACTTCTTAAACAAAAAGTTCTCCGAGCCTCCCAAAACCGCAATTCCTTCCCCAACCACAAACCCAGCTCCCAAAAACTCGATTCTGAAGAATCACACTCTCCTTCCCATTCCCAAGAAAGTCAAGAGATCCACACAAGGAGTCACCACCCAGGTCTATCCGAAGGTCAATTGGACAAGACAAGGAAGGTGAAAGTACGCAAATCATCACCAGGGAACAATATTATGAAGAATTATTGTCGAGGGCTGGTGAATTTCGCTCTTTCTCCTTTAGCTGATCCATATTTGGTGGATAAAGCTCAAGAAGAAGGTGCACTCTCTGGAGAAAGATTTCGACAGATTCTCAAAATCAAGAAGAAAAACATTAATTGTATCAAAAGTTTGAGATCTTTGTTGTTGAGAGAAAATCGAGATTCCAGAGAAATGAAAGAGTTTAAACCAATGTTTCAATATGTTTGTGAAGTTTTCCTCAAATATTTTTCTGTGAATTGGGTGTTTCACAGTAAAGTAGAAGATAAAGTGAAGCATCTAAAGTATCGAGGTAAAATTCTGAGAAGAATTCAAAATCCCCAACTCTTTACTTATCTCGAAGAATTCAAAAAAGACAAACTCTCTGCTGACTCTTAAAGAGCTCAGAGGAAGTTCTTCCTTATATTCATTGACATTTTAAATCTCTGTAATTTTGTTGTCTGGCTTAGTGAAAAGATAAATATTTCAATCAATCCTATAAAGAATATCTGACTCGTATATATCTCATTATTTGCTTGAATATCGAAAATTGAAAGAGCTTGATCGCATATATAAGCTTGTAGGGCCAAAACTTTCTGACTTGATCGCCCGCGAGATCTCAATTATTTTAAAAATCTGGCCAACTGTAAAATTAATCTTCAACTTGTCTTTGTTTTTGCTTGAGAAACTAATAATAGAATCCCTCTTGATTTCAATCAGGCGCGAATTTCTTACCCCTTTAATCCTTGTCATTTAATTCCCCTTAGTCTCGTGAAAGAAATATAATTTCTTCTCTCTTGAATTTCGAGGAAGTTTTCTTCTTTCCTGAAGCTCCAAGAAGGTTTGAATAGTTTGGGAATAGAAAATTAAGTTGAAAATTTTTTTCTTGTTTAAACGGAATCGAGGCGTTTTTGTTGATCGACGATGGATTCAATCCAAAAGTTTAACAAACAAAAAAGGAGGCAAAATGATGTTTTTATAATAAATTAAAGTGATTCAGTAGCGAGAGAATCTCCCTCAATATCAAATCACTAACTGTCTCTGTTAATAGCACACAAACTTGTTTCACACCTTTTTCTGTTTTTTCTCACGAATTCAACCTTTTACAACCTCTCTAAGCCACATTAAATAAGCTCTTTTTTGCTTTTTCTCCTCCTCATATTTCTCATTTTAGAAGAATCTTACTGAGGCCTGATTTTTCTTTGTAAAAGTTTGGAATTCTTGAGATCTGTAGAGCTCCCGACTTGAGGGGTCGAAATCATCTTGAAGCATTGGGGGATTTTCAAGAGTTTTGATTTCTTTTTCGCAAGAAGTTGAGGAAAAATGCTCGGTACAAATTTATAGAAAAGCGCGCAAAAGTAATAAAAAAATTCTTTCAAATTGGTTATAAAAGAGGTTAGATAGTCATCAACTAGCACTATTTGTTTAATTCATTAAACTCCAGAAGTCTCGTTTGAATACTTGTCAGCTTCGAACTCTCGCACCTGCTCATAAAGAAAGCATCTTTCTTGACGAATTGAATAACCTTCTCTAGCTTCTAAGTCCTCCTTTTAAAGAATTGAAAATTCATTTTCAAGGCGACAAGCAAGACTCTCAGTCAATTTAATTTTTGCTTCTGAAAATTAATTAAATATGGCTTGCTCATTTTCATGCAGAAATTTCTCTTCACTATTGTAAATGATCATTGCCAGTGAGTTTTCTTCTTGGAAAAAGAGACCTTAAGACTTGAGAAAAATCAAAAGACTTTCAGTTGAGCATGAATTCTCTGTTATAAATGGAAATAGATCATCTAATGATGATGTAAAATTAATTCGAATTTGGAAAGTTCGGGACAAAAATAAAACAAAAAATATAAAAAATATAGTTAATTAAGACTGATTAATTGAGCCCTTTTTACAAAATTATTAGTTTGACGCCTTAAATTCAATCTCACCCATCTATCTTAAAAATTCTTCGAAGAATCTCTCGTTCAACTAAAACCACAAATTTTATCCTCTAACTTCCCTTCTTTTGACACACACTTTCACAATTCAAGTATCAAGGAAACTTGTTTTCTTGTTTTGCAAAGAGAAGCAATCACTGAAAGATATAAAGATTTCAAAAGAAAGCTTTTCGAAAAATTTTCTCATTGTTGAGTGAGATGAGGCTGGGAAGCTGGGAAGCATTCTCTCTTTTTGAAGAGGGATTTGCTTTTCTGGGCTTTTTGTGAAAGGTCAAAGTCTAATTGCAAGTCTGTTTTATTGAAATTAGAAGGAGAAATGAACGATTGATTTATCAAATAAACGCAGATTAATTTTGAAAAGTTTTTGATTTTAAATCGAGAGTGAAAATGCGGAAGGGGAAAAACCTCGTCTCGAGAAGAAAAAAACCTTCAATTTCAAGAGCAAAGGAGTAAACCATCGAGAGATATTGGCTTTACAATAGATATTAGGAAATACCAAAGTATTTGGATCTCTATTTTCTTCACGAAAGATAAATGATTTTCCTTTCTGATTTCTTGAAATTTCTCTGAATTGATCTTCCAAATACTTTACAGGCAGAAAATCTGTTTGGAAGGAGTATTTAAGATCAAAATACTTTGTTTTGTTTGAGACTTCTTCTCGAAAAAGAATTCCAAACTATGGCTAAATTCTTTTAATCCAAATCAAATAAGGAGAAACAAAGAATAAAAATGAATCAGAGTTCGAAATTTATAAAAAGGACATAGAAGCCATAAAAGGTTTGTTCCTTTTTATTGAAGTAAAAAGCATTTTTAAACTTCTCAATGCAATGCTTCTTGGCTTTCTTGAAATTTCTAAAGTCTTCTGAAGCAATGAAAGTTAATTTTAGCATCTTCTTTTCAGAAAGAGTCATTCTTTGTTTTTATGAGTTGCCAAGAATTAAAATGCTCTCATGTGGTGAACTCAGATCAGATATATTTAAACAAAGTCAGTGAAAAGAAAAGATTGAATGAGATGAATGATTTAGCTCTTCGTCCTTCAAAGTTTAAACTTTCAAACAATATTCAAAGATTACAAAATTTTAGTCAAATCAAGAAACACAGCATAGTAGTGATTCGATCCTCATTTTATTCAGGTTCTTAAGCCTAATCTTCTGACATCCTTTCGGGATGGGACAAGGAGTAAAATAAAGACAATGAGATAGCATGTTTCCTGCAGGACAGATCCCTCATTTCCAATATTTAGAATCTAGATGAATAAAAAATCATCATAAATTCGAAAAATTAAGGCGATAAATGACTTTGTTCATAACTATTGATTTTTCATATTGTTATTTGAAAACCTTCAAAATATTTTTTTTACTGTAATTTTTTTTTGGAGATCGGAACTTTTCCCCTGCTCTCTGGTCAAAATATCGCTTTTCTCAAGATAGAGAATGCCTCAGAGAACCAAAGACAGACAGACGATAGTTTTTTTTCACGTTGGATTCTTTCGTCTGAAGGTTCAAAATATTTTGATTTCAAGGTTTTTTATAACTCCTGAAGAAATTTATATTTTTGAAAAAGCCCAGGAAAAAAAATTGATCAGTCTCATGAACTTCAAGATAAAGAGATTTTGTTTTCACTCTCCCCAAAGAAACTGAGATCTTTCCAAAAGAAAACTGAGCATAGAATTTGCAAAAAATGTAAATTTAAAATCCATAAGATTTTGAAATTTCAAAAATTTTTTCAGAAAATTGAATTCATTTTCCTATTGGTTGTCAAAACATTTTTTTAAGGATCCATTCTTTTGAAAACTTTCTTAAAAAAAACGAACTTTCCCCTTTGAGAAAATATTTTTCGAGATCCTCTCCTTCTATCTTTCTTTCAACAAAAACGAACAGAGATGTTCAAACTAGAAAATTTTGAATTTTTTCAATTAGCAAAAATTTCTGAAGCTTCTTTTCAGTAATTTATAAATTTTCAAGATATTTCACATTTTCAATAAACCTGACTTTTTCGAAATAACAAAAATAAAAAGTTTGGTGACCATTACAAGTATTGCATAAACTTCATGTGTGAAACCCCAAGCAGAGGGTGCAAAACGATAATTGTAAAGAGGTTAAGTTCTGGATTTTTAAGGGAAAATTTTTAGAAACATCTTTTTTTGGAGGACTTGATACCTTGATGGGATTTTTGAAAAAGGTTTATCTCAGCGCTTTGGGTTGATCTAGTTATGAAGAGTTGAAGATTCTCAAGAGGAATCTTCAATAATTACTTGTTTCCTGAGAATGAGCATCAGAAGATTTTTTCTCTCGAAAGTTGAAAAAAGTGTAGGATTTCGGATTTTTTGCTTCATCAAAGGTTTATTCATATGTAGCCTCTCTTTGAGAGAGCTTGGGGGCGGACAAAGAAGGATCAAAGAGCAAGAGAAAGAAATTTATGAATTCATGGATGGGATTTTGGGATTATGCTTAAATCAAAGGTGGTAGAAATTCCAAAGACCAAGAAAACTAGGGGACTGAGAAATGACGATTTGATCGAGCAAGAACAAAGAGTTTGAAGCAAGTAGAGAGGTTTTTCTATGCAAATCATATTTTAGACTGAGTGGATTTGGAATTAAAAAGGTGAAGGAAAATTGGGCAAATTTTTTCGGAGAATAAATTTTATTTAGCTTTAAAGGAATAAAGAAAAGATTTTTTCTTTTTAAACTTTATCTTTATTTCAAATTCTAGTTCAATACCAGAAAGGAATAAATGATCCAGGCCTTGGACCATCCAGAGGCTTTCAACTCTACCTCCATAAAAATAGCTTTTGCTGTGGTTTTTTCAGGGGAAGGCAAAGTTAACTCAGTACATCAGGATTTCTCGAAGATCAAGAACATAATTCATTCAACTTTGATCTCTGGGATTTGAAAGCATTAAAGATGCCCCGATTTCGCGAGAGTTTAGGATTTGGAGATGGTGTTTAATGAAAAAATTAGAATTAGAAGTGTTCTTGGAGGGTTGCCCCTTGGGGCTGAATGTTTTATTTTCAATATTCATGGATACAATAGTTTAGATTGAAGCCTTTTGACCAGTCTTAGGGTGTCGAATCATTAAAGGAAGTAGAAAATGAAGGGTAGTCCGAGGCTTATAATCACCAAAATTGGAATAGCAAGTTGTTGTTTCTAATTCATTTTTGTTTTGTCGAAAATGCGAACTGAAAATCCTAGGGTTGTTAAACTGAATGAAGAGATCTCTTATTGTCGACTTTGCAAACCCTTTATTGAACGATATATCTTAAATCCGAGATTGGAAAACAGTATTCTCGTCACATTTCAAAATTTTATGAAAAGGCTTGGTTTGCTTGGGAACTGGAAGAATTAGACTTTTTTTGGACTTATGATTCTCAAGGGTGGGGAGAGAGATTCTTAATCAAAGAATTTGAAAGACAAGAACAAGAACATATTAGCCTTTTTCTTGCTGAGGGATTCCTCACAAAAAACTTTCAAGATAGATCAATTGACTAAAGAGAGAAATTTGATACTGGACGGAGAAGGAAACTTTTGAATAAAGAGCAATTCCAATTGCACAGATTCCAGCAAAGTAGATCGCAGATAAATCTGATCAATCTCTTCAAAAGAGCCTTTTCTTTTATTTGATTGTGTTTGCTAAACCTCTCCTTTTAAGCAAAAAAAAGAACTATTTCTGCTTCTGACTGTATTAATCACAGCGTTTGGAGATGATAACAGATGCAAAAACTTTGAGGTTTTTGCCAAAAATAGAGAGCTTTGATTCTTTGCTCTTCATAAAGTTTTCTTTTTAAAGCTGAAAACTTTCTATTATTGTCGCTAACTTATCGATTTGATTCGCACACGGCGCGAGTTTAAAGGATAATAAAATTGGTGGTCCTTCGGAGGTCCAGTAAATTTGGACCTCAAAAAATTGGAGATCAAAATCGACGCATTGTAACGGATCAAATCCTCAAGTTTAATTAAAAATTTAGAATCGAATGCTTTAGCGGGCAAGCCTTCCTCATAAACTCTAAAGTCCTGTATATCCCCATCGAAGTTTGGTCTCTGAAACTAATAGCTTTCCAAATCTAAAACTCGGATAGGAAAGATCTGGGAAAATGATGTCACTTCTGAGATGAGCTGAAATTTTTTAGATTCTAAAAATTTTTTGAGTTTTTATTGATTCACCATTTTTGAAGGTCACTCATTTTTCATTCAAGAAACTTTCTTAGATCACGTTCAGATTGGGTTAATCTAGCTTCAAAAAGATAAGGCAAACTTGTCCCCTTGAAATATATTCTCTCGAGTTTCATATAAAAATAGATGGAATTGAGTTTTTTCATGAGAGTTTACGACTTCTATTTTCAGTAAGTTTTATAAGTACTTACGCCATAGCTTTTTGATGATTTTATGTTCTGATCTCAGGCGAGTTGAATTCAATCCATTCATCAAGCCATCAAAGGAAAAACTCAAAGTTTTTGAGTAAAAATTTTTCCCCAACAGAACCAAAGCGAGGTTTCTCAATCTTTTAGTTTGGGGAGAAAAACTTCTAAAGTTCAAGTACACTGTAAAGAATTAGCTTGTTGATAAACACAGAAAAACTTTTGTTCTTCGCTTTTCCTTGAAGCGTAGTTTATCTCTTGAGACAATGAGAAAAAAAACTAATTGAAAGGTATCAAAGAAAATCGAAATAAAAACTCTAGTCCATGAAGTTTAGAATCTCCCCGAGTAGAAATAATAAGAGTAAAGCTTACATATGTTGGTTTTTTAAAAAACTTTTCCATGGCGTAATATTGTTGGGATTTCCAATGCTAAATCTTCGTTATGAGAGACACGTATTTTATTTAGTTATAAAATTTCAACTCTTTATTGAATTTGGCATTTTGATATGTATTTTTTTTCTTTTCATTGTAGCGAGAAAGGACTGATTCTTTTAAGGAGAGTGCATCTCAAGATCAACAGAAGATAAGGTTTTTATGAAACATGAGTAAATAGAATCTGTATCCGGCATATTTTTAAGAGTTAGATGAGTTTTAAGCTCTGCAATATGATATGAATAAAATTGAAAGGATTGAATTTCAGCTTTTTAGAAAAGAGTATCAGAGAGAAGAGTCAAATTCTATAATTTTCTCAAGATGTTCGAAAGAGGTCCTGAGTTGGTTTTGTTTAAGAAAATTTTTTCAAATCTCTTTCTGGAATTGATTTCTGAGAAAAAGCAAAACTGTGGAGTACGATGTAAAAGTTGGAAGGGAGTTTTTATAAATAAAGGGATTATCTCAAATGAAATTTTAAATTGTCTTCCAAAAAGTTTATAAACGAAGTGTTTCCAGCTCGTAAAAGATATGTCACAATCTCAAACAAAATTGATTTTAAAAGAACTTTTCTCAAGAATAAAAAGAACACAATAATTTCCTCTTGGAGCAGCTTTCCCCTGCTAAAAATGTAGTTTAAGCCTGACGATACATTTTTGATTGTTTGAGAATTCGAAAGAATTCGTGAGGCCCAAATTTGGAACGTTCGATCATTTTAATTTGTTCTTAAGAATTAGAGTTCGAAAAACTATAATTATTTTTTATTTCTAACTGCTTAATTTGATTCTAGAATCTTAGCTTCCAAAATCAAAAGAATACGACGCCTGAGGAAACTAGCAGCCCTCCTCTTTTCATTACATGAATAAACTTTGGAGGTTCTTTAAGATTTGAATGTTCATTCCTGAGGAAGCCAAGTAAACTTTTTCAAGAGAAAGCTTTAGAGATGTCTGGTCTGTTCGGTTTCTATGAGACTCCAGAATCGTAATTTCTTTTTAAAAACCCAAAAAGAAACTCGATTTTTCAAGAACAATTTTAATTTCAAGTGATAAAACTTTCTCCTTTTCAGAACGTATGTAGAGCTCTAGAGTCTTTTCTAGGGGGTTTAGAGTCAGATCTTTCAGTTATCAGGCCAAGAGAAGAAACTGAGCATATTAGCAATATTGTGGGAAGTTTTTTCCCCTCCTTAATACTGACTGCGGAAAACTAAATACTAATTGGCTCTAAATCGTTAAATAATTTTTTGCCAACAGTTTTACCTCTGTTAAGACTCAATAAAATAAATTTTCATCGGAAAAACTCTGCAAGATTCTTTCGATTGAGAAAGGCTTCCAAGTTTGATGGAATATCTGTAACGAAATTATTAAAGCTCAAGAACAAATCAAACAAGAATAGCTTCTCAGTTTTGAATGTTAAATCTGAGACATTATAATCAAAGTTTAATTTGGTTTTTCGAGATAAACTGATAATAGGGCGCAGAATTAAATTGCTTCGGACTCCCTATTTGAAAACTAGACTTTTTTCAGAGTTAAATCTAGTTTTCTTTAAGGCCTACAAAAAAAAATGGTAATTTTCTTGAACCAAAGGAAACAAATGTACCAAAACTCTAAATGATTCTCTTAAGAATAAAATATTGCTTTAATTATCTCAGACCTGTATTTGAGTTTTATCAAAAGTTTCGTTAGAAACTTATTCTTCGACTTGAGAAAGTGGAATTAAAAAGGAAAGCTTAAGCTTTTCGTAAATGTAAATAACAATATTCATTTAAGGTGTGAAAATAACAATATTTATATTGAAATACAAAATCTTGTTGAAAGAGTGTTTATTTCCGTCAATTTAAAAATAATAATAGTTAAGAGTTTGAAAGTATATTATTGTACACATGAGAACTATTAGTTCTCGTCACTGTGAGATTTCTGACTGAAATCTTCAAGGTAAGTAAAGTATTGGGGATTTTGGACTCTTCTGAGCATTTTTCCTCTGTACTTCAAATGCTTCATCTTGTCAGCAACTTTGCTGTTAAAGATCCAATTTGCACAAAAGAATTTGAGAAATACGATGCAGACTCTTTGGAAAACTGGCTTAAAAGCCCTCATTTCCTTTGAATCTCTGCCATCATTTAAGAGCAAGGCTCTGAGTGTTTTGATACAATTCACCTTTTTCTTCTTTGAGTTTAAGATTGATCTAAAGGTTTCAGGCGATATAATTGTAGTTTCACCTTCTTCTTGCTTCACGTAAGGCTCAGCCATTGGAGAGATCCCAAAGTTAACCAGGGCCCTGCAGTAATTCTTCATGATGTTGTTCCCAAAAGCACATTTCCTGCGGCCCCTTTTCGGAGTTTGGACTTCTTGCTTGAGCTCGGCAAGAGAATTTTGATCTTGTTTAAGAGGAAAAGAGAGAGTTGGAATCTCAAAAATTGAGAGGCTTTGAGCTGCTTGAAGTTGTTGGCGGCGCAAGTTGGCCATAGCGACTTTCTTCTTGAGAATTCTCATTGGAGATGAAGTTTTTGGAAGACAAAAAACTTATTAATTAATTATAATCTGGGTTAAGTTTTTTTTTGTAAATATAGCAAGAGGATCGAAATAAAAAAATAAAGTTTGGCAATGGATGATTAAAAATAAACTCGATCCTAAGTGAAATAATTACCATAGGTTTTTTTGGGATTTTGATCGAATAAACAACTTTCCCGCATAACAACTTCAGCTATTTCTGACTTCTAAAAAAGGCATTTTTTAACTATCTTTCAAAATGGAAGCTTTTGGGACTTTTTGATGTGATAACAAGAAAAGCTTGCTGGATATGCTTTTATATAAAGCAGTTCGAGTTAGTTCTTGACGGCAACAAGATAGTTTTTGAGAATAAAACTTGAATATAAATAACTAATTTCGCTCCAGATATTGACGAATATTTATAAATTTAGTTGATTGAATCCAAATAAACTGGAAATTTAATAATTTCCGCTTTTCAAAGTGACCTTTTGAGGGGGGAAAGCTCGAGAGAATAGGAAAGAGCTTTCTATATTGAATCCTTTTGAAGAGGCTTATTTGAAATTATCGCTAAGAGAGGTTTAAGATTTCAAAGTTAGAGTGACGTTTGTTATCTCAGCCAAAGATGAAATTATTTGATTTGATCCAATCGGAAGCTATCAAAAATAACAAATTTGTTTATTAAAATCGTGGTTTATCAGATGAAAATCCTCAAAGAGAAATTTAAGACTCATTCTTTGTTTATGTTCATTCTTCTGGTTCCCTTTCAAGATGAAAAGTGCTTTTGTCTTTTAACGCAAGGCATCTTTCTTGCCAAACTTTCAAAAAATAATGTTTAATGGTGAAGTCCATGACAGACAAAAAAAGTTTTAAGTTTTCTAGCTTCAAATTTTGCTCACATTTGAAAGAGTCCTTCTCAGAAGAAAAAAGTTGGTATTATCTCAAAGTTAGCAACTTCCTGCTCTCTCAGTAGCATCGAGCTCTCTAGAATCTCGAAAATAGTGAATTCAGGATAATCAAGCGCCAAACATTTCAAGTGAAAAAACCCGTTTAGAAAACACCTTTAGTGAGTGATTTTGAGGGCCTTTGGTAAGTCAGAATAAACAAGAGGGCTGATAAGATGGCAAAAGTTTATTTTATACGGAAAAACTTTAGATTCTGCACTTTTTAAACGCAATGAATTTTTTCTTTATTTTGAAGGAAGATTTTTTTTTTTGAAGAATCACGGTCCTTTACTGAGGGACTTTTTTTTTCTAAGGCGACTCAAAGTATTGACCTGTGCGGTTATGGATTTACTCATCATAAGGCTCTTTAAAGCATTCTCAATTCATTTGAAAATATTCTCTATTCAGAAGGAGAAAGTTTTTCTCAGATAAACTGATTTTTTGAGTGGGCTCGGCAGGAACAGTCCCATCATGGAGATTTCTTTATCTGTTTTCTTGCTTGCTTATTAGCCTCCATTTCGGGTTTGATGATTTGAGAACTCAATATCTTGCAATAAAAACTCATAATTAACCAGAAAGTTTTTATTTAGAGTATGGTTGGTTTAATAAAAAATATAGTTTAGTTTAGCCAGGTCTGCTGAGAAAAGATGTTGGTTTCTTTTTTTTGTTTAGGATTTTTGAGTCTCGGTTGAATTCCAAGCATAAAAGCTCAAATTGTTTGATTTTGAGGGTCCATAAGCAACTTCCGAGGGGATGAGTTTGTGTGAAAGAGACATCTTGAGAACTCATTGAAGGAGAAAAACTTTAGCCGAGGAATGTGTATCAGAGAGGCTAAACCTTTAAAAGACATTCAAATCTTCTCGAGAACCTTCTTTGGTTTTATATTTTATTGAAAGATGAAGAGGTCGTTTTTTGCAATTAGTTGGTGATAAGGAAAATATGCCAGGTTTTGTTTCATAGGTGAATATTTTATTATTGTTGAGCCATAATGCTGAGTTTTTCAAAGGATTGAAAGGGAAAATGTCTTTGGTGAGAACATTTGGGAAGGTTAGCCATATGAAAGATCTTGCCATTAAATAGAGATTATCATTCGATGCTTTGATTGAGTTCAACTTAAATTTTAGATAACTAATTTGGAAGTCTCAGAATTAAGGGCATAGTTTCCTTGAAAGAGAATTCTTTGCCTCATGTTTCTACGATCCTCTCAAGAGACTATTGAATTGAAAATCCTTTCATTTCCCAGGGAATCCATGGCAAGGTTTCTCTTTAACACTAAACTTTATTGAGCCTTTGCTTTATCTTTCGAAAGAATTTTGCTCCGAAGCTGAGACCCTCAGAAAGTATCATTATCCGAACTTAATTTGTCTTTCTGCTCTCGACAAGAAAAAAAACTGTCTTTTCAACGCTTTTATGGGTATTTATTCATCAGCTGTTTAGAATTAAATTTTTTATAATGAGGTGAAAATGGTCAATTAATAAAAACAAAAAAACATGCAAAAAGAAGTGTTTTATCTTCTATGTCAATGTTGAATATAAATTCTCGCTAGCTTTGTTCCTCCTAACTTCTTTGATGAAGAAGCCAGGCATTTTGGGTAAAGTTTCTTCCTTGACAATAATTTTAATTTCATTTTAATCTCAGTTTCGATTGATGGAAATCTAAAAGTTTAGAATTGAGTGTGATAAAATTTAGTTGGAAGCATTCGGGAAAATTAAGCAAAAAAAAATTTTTCCTTCTTGGAAGTTTCCGAAAGAATCAAGAAACTTCGAAGAAGAACCTTTTCTTCACAATTTCTGTTCACTGAAATGACGAGTCCATGCAAAAAGTTTAAACACTCGGTTTCTTGAATATGAATTAGAGAACTTAGATCTATATGACAAGAAGGAAGAGAATTGAAACTGATGCTTCTGAAGCCTCAAACCATTTGGTTGATTGGATAATATCCCCAAGACGACAAAAAATACGTTTTTTTGGCTTGATGAGATCAATAAATACGCAAATATGAAGAATACTAAGAGATAGCCATCTTTCCTCCACTTTTGCTCTGTTTCATGGGGAATTTCCAAACTGAAACAGCAAAACTTTGAAAAGGAAAAATAATTACTCCCACTTTCATGAATTTCTCTTGGTTCTCTCCAGAATAACACTCATCCTTTCCTTTTTTTATCTATATGGAAATAGTTCGAGTTTTGATGTTTATCATCCTGAAAACTCATTTCCTATCTTTCCTTGGGAAAATTATTGAGCTGAAAAGCCTGAATCTTGGCTCAGACAGCAAAAATAAAAGAAAGTTTTATGAATTACTTTCAACACCAATATTTTCTATACAGTCATAGAATAAGACAAAAATGCCTAATCTCATGAAGAATAAGCTAGTTTCTATATTATGAAATATTATAGAAGAAAGAGATGACTTTTGAGTTTTGTAATCAAGCTATAATTTAATATACGAGCAAAAATTCGAAATTAGATTGAAGGCACTCCTCATGAGATCTAGAAAAAGGATTTTCATTCGATAATGGGAAAAAGTCTTTGTATTTGAGAAGTAAAAAAGATAAGAATAGGGGAAAAAAGAAGAGAAAGAGAAAGAAGCCAGAGCCTGGAGGGAAAATGATAGGGTTCTAAGACCATTTTTTCAGAAGCTCAAGAGGCAAAATTAATTAAAATTTAATTTGTTTTTCAAAAGATAAACTCGAATAATTAAAAAACTTGGCTTCAAAAAGTTTTTGATTTGTTTTAAACTGAAGTCTTCTTTGATAAACTCAATATTCGGATATGATTGAAAAATAATGAGAAGGAAGAAAGAAACTTTGTCTTTATTTGTAAGACTAGAAATCAATTCATGGATGAATAAAAGATTTTCCACTTTCTGCGCTAGGAGATGATGAAAGTTTGAGTTTTTGTTTATTGGAAGCTTTAGCACTTTTTCTGAAGCAATGAAAGAAAAATTTTTTGTTTTCTTTGTGTTTGGTCGGATTCGATCTCTAAAAAAGCCTCTTGATTGGAACATTAATTGATTGATTGTCTGAGGAAATTAATCACATTGAAGGGATTAATTCGAATTGTCTGAAAAATTCAAATCACAACTGAATCTTGTCTATGGTTTTTTCGAAATCTCATGAACGGAAAAAAGTTCATTTTCAAACCTTTTGAAATCAATGGATGAAGGTCATGAGAAATTTCTCTCATGAAAAGAAATTCTTGTGAAAGAGATTTGAATGAACCTTTTGAAGCCATTAAATGTTGAAAGCTTGATTGGGAACACGGCAAGGCTTGAGAATAAAGCTGAACTTCAAATTAGGTTTTTGAAACATTCCTTCCTTTCAAGTTCGAAAAAGGTGGCTCTAATTTTTCCAGAACATTTTAGCAAACTTTAACAAATTTCATTTAAACTGTAGAAATCACCTAATATTGATCTGATTTTGAAATCCATAAAACTCTTGTAAAAATTTGTCTCATCCTCTTCTAGTGAAGATGAAGCACAAGCTAATCAAGAAAACAAGATTCCAAATGTTTATGGGACCTTGAAAGGTGCGTAAAGCTGTTCAAATGATGGCGGTTTGTTAAAAAATAATTGCCTTGAATTAAAATTAAAGATGAAGAAGAATTTTGCCCTTTTTAGGATCAAATATCGTTGTAAGCTAAAAAATTCACTATGACTCGTTGAAGGGATGAGGCTTTGCACCCTATCCTCGGGTGAATGCCAAGTACAATTCACTATTATCAGCTTTGTTTCCTCTTGAAATCAATCTACAACTCAGGAGGATAAACTCGCGAGGAAAGGTGGGAATCAAGTTTGTTTTTAGATAATTTAAACCCAGCAGGGGAAATTTATTTCTTTCAACTTGGAATTGAAACACATATAATACAATATTTGAAACAATATAGATACAAAGGTAAACGAAGGGTTTAACAAAATGAAAAACTCTTTCGATTAAGCAGGAAATCTCTTTTTTCCAAATTCCTCAAGATAAGTAAAGAATTCAGGATTCTGGATTCTTCTAAGCATCTTTCCTCGATAATGCAGATGTTTAATTTTATCAGCAACCTTGCTGTGGAATATCCAGTTAACACAAAAATATTTCAAGAAGACTTCACAGAGCCTTTGGAATTCGTATTTAAAAGCCTCCATTTCCTTTGATTCATGTTTACCATGAAGCAGGAGGCTCCTGAGGCTTTTAATGCAGTTAACTTTTTTTCTCTTTGATTCGAGAATGTGTCTGAATCTTTGTGTGGAAATAAGAATTTCTTCTCTTTTGTTCAAGTAAGGGATTGCCAAGTCTGAAAGGGCAAAATTAACAAAGGCTCGACAATAATTTTTCATGATATTGTTGCCCATACTTGATCTTTTTCTCTTTTTAACTCGAGTTTGTTGATCAGTGTTGAGGGGGGTTTGTTCAGGATTAGAGAAAAGCTCATCAATTCGATTGGTTTCTTCTTCTCTTGGAGGAGAAGTATCGTCTTCTATGAGCTCTTCGGGCGTGACTTGTTGTGTGGAAGATAATGATTGGTTGCGCTCAAGAGCTCGCATAACCTTTTGTTTCAGAAATCGCATCCGGGAGGGTTTTCAGAGTCTGTTGGGGAAAATATGAAGATTAATGAAATAATAATTAAAATTGAAGAGCTCGAGAATAAATAGATTATCGTTGGCAAAAATCTCATAAAATTTGGGACGAAAATAATAATTGAGTTGAAATAATTAGAATAAATTTGATTAACTAAACAACCTTCATTAAAACCTGCCGCAATTTTAGCTTCTAACAGATTTTTTCTATCTATAGACAGAGACAATTCAGCTTGCTTGATTATAACAATTTAAAAATCATGTTTCTTTGTGGAAGGTTTCAAAGACTTGTTCGGAAGTCCTAGAACAAAACGATTATGATATCCTCAATGAGAGGATTGATTAAGTGTTTTGTGCCTTGGGAAATTAACAGCTCTCGCGCTCAGCCTATTTAATCTGGCCTCAAAATACGAAAATGGATTGGAAGAAAAGTTGATAATGTGACTTATTTGAACAAAATATGGAAGAAAATGTTTGATTCCAGGCGTATGAAAAGGAAAGTTTCAACTTTGTAGGGGTATTTTGAATGAAATCAGTCAATTTGTTCTTGACAAGATTAAACTAAAATAACTTGAGCTGAAATAAGTTTTTGTTTTTAATAATAAAATGGAAAGATTAAATTTTTATTACAACTTCCCAGATTGAAATGATACATGACATCGATCTGGAAACTTCTTTTTGAAAACTCAGAAAAAACTTCATCTCAAGATTCGATTGGCGGAATTTTCTCCCTGTTGAATTTCTTCAAGAAGGCTAGATTTAGAATTTTGTTTAAAATAATAAAATATTTCAGGAATTTTTATAATACTTTATTCTTTTCCTATTCTGAACCTCTGACAGATTCAAAAAAGTAAAATATTCTTTTAAGCTTAAGGAAAGTAAATTTTTATTCTTGAAATCAACGAAAAACTCGAGGGGGGTAATTTGTTCCTTTTGGATTAGACTTTTTCTCCACTAGAAAGAGTGATTCATACCAAGGAGGTGTGGATTATGCATAAGACGGGCCCGATTTTATAAAGTTCAGAGCCCCAATAGGCATAGACAAAATTCTAATAGAGATTTTTTCGTATAGTGAAATTAATCAATTTCCTCCTTAGATTTAAAAGGCTAAGCTCTAGAAAATCAAAGAGTTTCCCCTTTCTCTTTAAAAATAAGACTTCAGAAGGGCCAAGGTAATAAAGAGTTTGAACTCGGCTCGGAAAATTTTCAAAGTCCTCTGAAAAAGGACTTTAAAGGAATTATAATAGACCTCCAATCTAACGTTTATGCCATCAAAAGGCCAAGATAACTTTTGACTTTTCTTCAAAGAGAAAATGTTAGGTCATGAAGAAAACAAAGGACTCTAGAATAGTTGGCCTATTCAGACACAAATTTAAAGAATAAAATATACATATGAATCCATTTTTGTTTTCGCTTGAAATAGTTCCTATAAGAGGTTTGAGTTTGGCTAGAATATGTCTCTAGAGCTTTTCAAAGTCTTTCACAACAGACTATGAAGGCAGTAGACTGAAAGAAACTTCTTTTTTAAAAGTTCTAGAAAAACATTGAGATTGGCTTGTTGGATAAAATTTTCTGTGAAAGATGAAATAGTTTGCCTTCAAGCTTCGCAGTAGAGGAGAAGCAAAAGAGCAAGGATTCATCAAATACAAACTCGGAACAGATGAGATATGGAGAAGGTTTTGGATTTTTAAATTTCTCCATACGCTGAGAACAGTGAGCAAGAAACTAATAAAAAACTAAATCGAGTCTGTGTTAAACTAATTTTAAATAGAAAAACCCGAATCTCGAATGGATAAAAACTAGAATTTTAGGCGTTCCTCGTAGTTCAACTGGCTTCTTGTCCCAAAAACATTTTTGGCGCGCTCTTGTTAGACTTCATGAGCAAATTTTAAGTTTTTCAAATATGGCAATGTTAAGCGGATAAAAAAGGCTTGAATCACGTTGACAAAGCACAACTGACTAGATCGTAGGATCTCAAAAATTTCGAGATGAATGCTGAATTCTCCGAGATCAGAGGAAAAGCGAAGTAAAATGATTTTTTACAAAGTTTTACGTGACAAAAGTCTTTTTTTGCTGTGAATAAGTTGAGCTAATTTTGATCAATCTAAATCTCACCTGGGCATCAAAATAAAAACTAAATTCGTCTTGAAAATCAGTTTAAAATAAATAAAAGTGCCTCTGAATACTGGTCTATTTAAAGTCTTTTTAACAGTTGGTGAAACCTAGAGGTTCAAAGAAAGGGCAGTTTTCCAAAAGAAAAGCTCTCCTCACAGATACTTTATTCACTAAAGTTAATCTTTACTCATTTTGAAGCGATTTCGTCGGTTTAAAAAATCTAGGCGGCGTGATGGTGAGAAAAGTTCTCCCGTTGGCTGAAACGATTTATGGGGGAAGAATGAATCAAGGAAAGTGATATTTCTTCTCTTTTTTGTCGATCTAGGCCTGAAACAAGCTTAATTCATCCCCACCCTACTCTGATTATTGAACGAATAAAGGAATCATGCTTTATATACTGAGAGAGTTAAGAAGAACATTTTTATGAGATTGGCAAACTATTATCAGAGAATTTAGCCGATCTTCATTTATCAAAACTTGACGATGAATTTCCAAATGATAGTACTTTTGATCATTCGCTTTACTTCTGTTTTTGAACCTAAATTTATTTTCTAGAGGCTTTTGAGCTAGAGAGCCAATGAAGAGATCTTGGTAATTAGATTTTTTCAAGCAAGGTGAATCACAGCTCTTGAAGTTAAGTGAAAGAAAAATAAATTCTGCTTGTACTCATTTCAGAAAATATTTTTATCCATCAATGAGGGCTAATTAGATTTATTTATTTAAATTATTTGAATTACTTTATTATTTTCATTTCAAAGTTCATCTGTCTCTTTAAAGGACTGCGAGAAGAAATTGGGCCATTCCACGAAATTTCTCTTTCTTTTTGAGATGCTGTAAATTGTGTATTTTTTGTCGAGAAATTTTTTGAAATCAATGTCGAATACATATACCGTAAAAGTCCTTCTAAGTCGGGTTTCGTTTTCCCCGACCCGACCCAAAAATCCTCAGTTTTTCCCCGAAAAACCGGCACTCGGGCCACGTGGTATAGGGTCCTAGAACAAAACTTTTTTGAAAATGTAATCTGAAACCATAGAAGAGAATTATTCAGGAAGAAAGGCCTTAAAATGAAATCTTTATCATAAATAAGCTATCAATGATGAGAGACTCATCATTCAATGTGTCTCATATCAGAGTGAAAGGGAAAAAAAAAATTTGAAAAAAAAAAATTTATGCAAAAGTAAGAAAAAGTAAAAAATGAAAAAAAAAAGTTTTTGAGAAAAAAAAATTGCAAAAAAAATTTTTTTTGGGGCAAATTTCAATCTAATGTGGTAAAAACTAGGGTTACTAGGGTATCGGGGAAAAGAAAAAATCTGAAGGAGAGATTAAAATCGACATAGAGGAAATTCGCAACTCCGGAGGAAAATCCCTGGGATCCCGAGCCACGAGTTAATGGAGAATTACGGGAAATATTCTGAAGAGGTGGTTTAAAATTCAAATTATACTGATCCGTCTTTTCTCATTTTTATTCACCAAAGAATTTTTTTTGCAATTTGTTCAAGGTCTATTTTTGGAAAATTCTTTGCGGAAAAAAATTCCTCCCTCAATTCAAAGAAATTCTTTACGAGGGCGCTTTTTTCAGAGATTTTCAATGTGATCAAACATTTCTTTGTTTTGAAATTGCTTATTGGAAATTTTCTTTAATTAGGAAAAAGAATAGGATAAGGAAAAAAATTCTTTTCTCCCAGACCACAAAATGTCTTGATTTCTAAAATTTATAATTTTTAGATTGTTTGAATGAAATTCGAAATTTTCGCCTTTATTTGGAAAAAATCCCAATTTTTATGAAAAGCAGACAAGACTCAGGACATCAATTCTATAAATCAAGCATTAAGGCCACCTAGAAAATTCTCTTTAAGAATGAATAATTTCTAAAACAGTTGGAAACTTTTGAGAAATAATTTAGAAAAATTCAATTTCTCAGATATAACGTTGAAGATTAACAGCTTTCTGAGACTTAGGTACTCTTCATCAGTGCTTCAATGTTTAAAAAGGACCAGATTGTTTTTATTTTCTGGGTTTTTTCTTTGATAAACTCGCAATCAAACTTTTTCGTATTTGTATTTCAAATCCTTCATTAAAATTCAAATTTATATTTTAAAATTCTACTTTTCAATTCACGCAAAATAGTTTTGAAGTTTTGGGGAAATGGCATATTTGGACTTCATTTTTGCAATCTCTCTTGGCTGCTGTGAACTTTGAGAAAAGAAAAAACCAAGAAAGAAAATGTAAATTATTTTGCTCATAATATGAGAAAAGTTTTGGATTGAGTTTGAGATTTCAAAAACTTTAGGCGAGAAAATGAGATATACTGGTTGAGAAAATTGAAGAGATAACTTTTTTTGTCAAGAATTTGGAATATTTGTCCTTTCTTTTTCATAATTTCTGTTATTTTGTTGTCATTGCAAAATATGCAAAAATTAATTTTCAAAAAGACAAGAAAGGGAGAAAAATGACGAGATAAGAGTTGAAAGTTTGAGGTTTCAAACTCTTTTAGTCGAAAAATGAATTTGAAAAAGGTTTAAAAGAGTACACGATTTTTAAAAATATGGCCAATCAAAGCAAAGAGATAAATTTACAAAAAGAATTAATTCAAAAATTTAAACATCAAAAGAGTAACAAGAATTACTGACTACTGTTTTTCTAGAATCAAATTTTTAATTTCCTCATATCAGTAATGATATTTTGAAAATAAAAGTTCCAGTAAGGGAAACAATTTATTCAAGATGGAATCATCAAGGAAGAACGATTTTTGCTAAAATGATCAAAGATACTCGAGATTCGAAAAATGATATAGAGAGTTACATACTAGATAATATCTACTTTATTTATGATAATTAATATATAGAAAAAAAGATAAGACTGGTAAACAGCCAGAAAAATCGAGACAGGGCATCATTTGCCTATTTTTCTTGCTTGCCGTTGGTAAAGCTTTCAAGGTAAGTGAAATGCTCAGGATTTTGGACTCTTCTAAGAATTTTGCCTCTGTATCCCAAATACTTCATTTTATCACTGAGTTTGCTGTGGAAGATCCAATTCACGCTAAAGTACTTGAGGAACTTCTCGCAAATGGACTTGAAAACAATTTTCATGCCTTTTTGCTCACTTGAGTCATCTCTCTTGACGAGTAAAAGTTCTCTCAGACTTTGAATACAATGAATCTTTTCCTTTCTGGCCTTGAGAAGTTGTTCAAAATCTTGAATTTTCACAGCACGTTGTTTGAGTTCATCAGTTAAATAGGGAAGAGCAACTGGAGAAAGAGCAAAGTTAACCATGGCTCTGGCGTAGTTTTTCATAATATTGTTTCCCTTGGCAGCTTTTCTGGGTTTGGCACTCTTTGAACCTCTGGATGCCTTTCTTTTGCCCTTTTTGGTGGGGTTTTGAGGTCTTTTTTGTTTTAAAGCGGCAGCTCCTTGTTTGAGGGCCAAAGATTTTTTGGTGGCTTGGGCTTGAGAAAATTCAAGAGCCTTGGCAATTTTGAGCTTGAGGAATCTCATTGTGATAATAATAATTGAGTCAGCTTAGAACTAAGTAAAAGTAATAAATAATTATAAATTGAGAAAAAGTTTCAGTTGAAATAGTTGCGGAGTCAGAATAAAATTTTATCAGAAATCAGTAATGGGTCAGGGATTAAACTAATAAAAGCATATTTTCTAGCGAGATTCTATTAATGGGCTTTCTGAATTTCTGAAATAAAATTTTTAAAGTATCGCTTTTCACTCGTTTTTTTTTAATTTCAAAAATAGAAATTCTTCAGAACTGAATAGAAACCATCGAGAGTGAGAAATTAAGAACCCTCGGATTTTTCAGGGATATAATGAATTCTTTGCGTGCTTGACTTGAAGAATAACTGTGAAGGCTGAAATCGAATTTTTGTGATCTGTAGAAAGTTCAACGAAAAATTTTTGTGGTTAAAAGGAGAAACTACTCCCAGGAAACCAATTAACTTGTAAACAGAGTTTTTACAAAGAAATAGGAGAAAATTAATTTAAGAATGAAAAAAAGGAGGTTTAATATTCAAAGGTACAAAGGACATTATTAGAAGCAGAAGGATTGTGTTGAAGGTTTTTTTAAAGGTGGAGATTGAGTCGATCGTGGATTTTAGGCTCTAATGTTTACTAACTATAAGCAAGTTTAATCTGAACGAAGTTTAATAAAATTTGTTGGAAAAGAAAATGATGTTTCTGGTTCAGCCCTCCTTGATAATTTAAAACCACAAGCAAAAAATCCAACGCTCGAGAAAAGACGATTGAAAATCCAGAAAATAAGGAAGTTGACGGGAAAAGAAAAATCTTTTCGAGACTTTTGGTCAGGAAGAGTGGATGGCACCAGGCTCTTTTTTTATGCCTGATTCTGATTAAATTTTTTAATTTACCAGTCATGAAGTTGTTGGCTCATTGGTGATGCATTGAAATTCAAAATTAGGATTTGTTTGGTTTCATATATTGGTCTATTAATTAAACAGCTTATTTTAGTTTGTTTTGTTTAAATTTCCTTGTTTTTTAGACGTTAAGAATAAAAAGGTTAGAAGGAAAATTAGGGATTATATCGGGTGAAAATATGAAGGGTCTCCTGTTGGGATGACGAAGGACAGGTTTTGAGTAATTTTGGTGACATTTTGAAGGTGAAAAGAATCAGGTTAGGAGAGATTTATTGGGAGGAAATTCGTTGAGAGCGATTTAATAAAGCTGATTTAAAAAAAGAACTTTCGAATTAAACTTGTTTAAATTCATAATAAATATAACAACTGAATTGATAAACTCACTGACTTTTGATTTTCAATTATGCCATAATAATGTTTGTATCAAACACACCAGAAGGTTTTCTCCTTCTTTCCAAAATAACTTGATTTCTCTTGGTCATCCTGTGACTAGAAGAAAGGCGGCTTGAATATTCGATAAGATGCTCGTTTTGGAGAGAGAGTTTTGAGAGCGAATTGCATTGGAAATTAAAGCCAATTTTAAAATTAGTTTTTCAAGGGTGAAATGATAACTTCTTTAGATTCGACGAGGAATAAATCCTCAATTTCCTCTTAAATTAAGGAACAAAAGATACAAATCAGATCTCCTTTACCCATTATGCGAACGAGAAATAGAATGGAGGAAATCAATGAACAACAACTGTTAATATTTCAAATGAATTCAGAAGAGGAGAGGGAGAAGCTTTTCTGAAGCCTCATCTACTTCATTTTGAAGTTTCTGAGAATCTGACTGGCTGGTCTATTTAAATTTGTTTATTCATTACTGTACTCATTAATATTTAGCAAAATTAAACTAACAATCATTTGATTCAGTAAAATTAGGCCTGGACAGGTGAGGGCAGCAGAGATAAGAACTGGTTCTTGAGAGGAGATTTGAAAATAGAAATATCCAGTAATTTTTGTTCTTTGAGAGAAGAAAGATATTTGATGACTTTGGAAACTAGCTGCTAGCTTCCCAAGAAGAAAACACAGCTTATTGATTACGAAGCGAAAGAATTGTGAGAATCGCTGGTTTAGAGGTGTATTGAAAATCAAGATTCTTTTTTATTTGTTTATTGTGAATCCCAGTACTCAGGATATGTGAGATGCGTTGTGCTGATTTGTTGTTTATAAATTGAAATTGTGATTAAAAAGGATTGTATTTTCTCAACAGGAAAGTAGAATCGTTTTAATGAAAGAAGAGTGGAGTTTTTCCCTTGTGAAACGCTTTGGCAGAATTAATACCGACAAAAAGCACCTTTTTGAAATTGTAAAAAGAGAGAAAATTCTAAGGAGAGACGAAGTTGTTTCATTTTTATGAGTTTAATGGGTTGATTTGAGCCCATGAGTCAGTGTGATTTCCAGGGCTTCTGAAAGTCAGCACTTTTTTGGTAGGTATGGACGGGTATTTTTCAATCTCTAACTGCCTACAACCATTCCAAAAATTTTTAACCGCTGACTTCTTAACAAAATTTTCCTCATCCCTCTTTTTTTTGTTGTATGTTTCATTCATTTGGAAAAATTGTTGATTACGACCTATTCTCTCAAGACAGTTGAACAGAAGAAAAATTCTCTTCAGAAAACCTTTTTGATTTTCAGTAAAGTAGTTCAGTGTTTTTTTAATGCATGGAATCAATAAATATATGAAGAAATTTCAATAGGTTCAACCTAGACAATTCTTTTCCTGGCACATATTTCTTCGGCCCTTACCTGCCTGGACAGGCCCCTTGCCTGTTTTTTTGACAGGTAGAAATTTTGCCTTCCCCGCTTTGACCTCATCTTTGTCTGCCTTTGGCAGGCAAAAATGGACTTTAAGAAGCACTGGTGATTTCTAAAACAAAATTTTAATAAAAATGGGATCAGTTGAATAGCTCACTGGAAAACTTAAATTTTATACCCTGAGAAAAATTCAATTCCTGGTTTTCATTCAAGCTTCGATCGAGCTTTCGAAAGTCGCTCAGAAAACTGCTGTATGCTAATGAAATATTCTTTTTTTCTAGAAATGATTTCAAGAAAAAATCAAGGTTCTATGGAAAATTAATTCAGTTGGAAAATTTTTCTAGATATGAAAGAAGATCTGCTGAATTTGTGATGGGTTGATTTGGAATCATTTTTGATGAGCAAAGAGCAGAAGAAAAGAGAATTTCCTTCTAAAGGGTATTTTGTGCTTCCTAATTCCTGCTTTGAAATATAAAAAAGTTTTATTTTGGAGCTTAAACTATTCAATTATTGAAGCTTAATGGGAAAAAAAAAGGACTTTGTTCAATCTAAATGTTTTGGGATTCTTATGGTGGTATTTTTCAGGGCTCTGTTGAGAATCAAAATTCAAGGGTGAGTTGAAAAATGACAACAAAACAAATGATAATTGATAGGCAGGGCGACCCGTGCTGCAGGCCCATTTAGAAAAGTTTCACTTTTATTAATACATGTTGTCATTTTTCAAATCACCCAAATTAAAGGATTCAGGTATGTTGAAGATCTGGAATATGAAGAAAGAAATTTCTTTTTGTTTCTTTAATCAAACAATCCTGAATGAGAAAGAGCTTCTGAGAATCAAATGAACTGTTCATATCAAAAATTTATGAAAGATTTTATCAATTAGCTATAGAAGAGACTCCTGCAAAACCTTGAAGGAGCGGAAACTAAAACTTAAGACAAAGCGAAATTGCCACTACCTTTCTCATTGAACCCTAAATAATACAGTTTTTAAAAAATCAACATCCAAGTCCTTATATCTTCTATTATTTTGCTATTAAATTTTTATGATGAGTTTTGTTTATTCCAAAATCCCCAATTGTTATAAATTATTTCTTCAGGCTCGGAATTCTGAAAGAGAAAATATGCAAACTGAGTTAATAATTTAAAAGATAAGATCTGAGGCCATAAAATCCAAACTATCATAAATGGGTTGAAAAATTATAGTTCCATTTTTAGAAGAAAATCTGAGGACAGAGTTGATTGAATTAAAAAATATAATAGATTGTTCGAAAGCAAGGTTTAAATAATCACCTTGGATAAATATTCTAGAATCTTGAAAATAAAGACAAGCATTGAGGAGAAAATGAGGACAGAGGTTTTTTCAAGGTGTCCACTGAGTTCATCGTTGAGAAAAACAATCTGAAATTTTGCAATAGAAGTTGGTTTCATTTCTTCTTTGTTTTTTGGAAATCATGATGAAAGTTTGAGAGTCTAGACTTGTCATCCAAGAAAAATATTTGAGTGTGAAACAAAAAGCTTTTCAATGAAACCCCTTGAAAGAGACCTTCTTGGAAAGAATTTATCAATTATCATTGCAAATTCTGCGGGAAATTTATTATTGTCTTCGATAGCCAAATCTCTTCGGTCTTTGGGATTTGTCACTTGATTCTTCAGGAATCCTTTGTTCAAGGGATCTCAAAAAATTCAAGTCCTTACGTGTAAAGATCGAAAAAAAAATATATCATTTTGAAATAAAACTTTAAATAAAATATTTATGAGAAGAAGAGACCTTTGTAACTTTGCAAAATCTTGAACTTTTGTGAAAATATAAAAAATTTAGTCATTGTTCTCTTCCAGCTTTAGATTTGTATTTTGAGCTTGCAGGCGATTGGATTCCTCCGATTAAAAATACTCGAAAATATTAATCATTTCAGGTCTGAACTTTGTAGTGGATTTTGAGCAGAATATAAGCCGGTTGCATCGAAATAGTAAATATCATTACTGTGATATTCAAGAGGATTTCTGAAATTAAATTCTTGTCTCCTCTACAAATAAAGCCCTTATAAAATCTTTGATTATTCAATGCAGTCTTCTTCCTTAATGATTAAAAAGTTTTTCTTCTCCGGAATCACCTAAAACGATTTTGTATAAAGCCAAGGTTGTTCTAATTCATGATTTTTATCGTCATGATAGAAGGTAAAGAGCTTTAAGAAGTTTCTGATGAAAATTATTTTTCTTTCTGAATTTAAAGGGGAATTTGATCAAAGCAAAAGAAACCCTTTGAATGGCGGTGCAAAGACAACGTTTTAGATCCTGGTCCATGAAAAAGTTCAGCTTTTCTCATTCATTCACGCATTGAGATTTTTTCGTCAAGCTAAAACTAGTAATTTTTACTTTTAGCTTTCTTTGTTTCAAGCAAGAGGTCGTTTGCTTCGGTCGAATGAGGAAAGAGAATGACGTAGTCCTCTTTTTGGGTTTGCTTTTGAGATTTTTATTTCAGATAATGATTTAATGAACTAAAAAACTCTTCTCGACAGAAATCTTTTTTTGAGAGGAAAATAAAGAGAATCAGATTTAATTATTTTGCGTCTCGCCTTTCTGATTAATTAATTTTCCTGCAAATCCAAGTTTTGTCTAAAAATCGAACTTTGTTTCCAAGAGTGATATTTGACCAAAGTGAAGAATATGAAGAGAAAATATGAAGAATTAATTAGGTTTTTCTTCAAGATATTCCCTCAGAAAACCCTCCTTGCTTTGAATTTGTATTTTGCGGATCTAATGTCCTCGTGAAATATTCTCAAGATTTCACTGGGACATTTGCTGAAAGATTCTTTTGATTCTGGAATTTTGGACCCGTGGGATGATAGACGAAGCGGAGTGATTCTTTTTGAAAAAAGATATGAACATTTACAGTGAGAAAAAAGGTAAATAACCAACCTTAAAAAGATTACTCTATCAAATATTTATAAAAGAAATATTTTTATTTTTTGTTGAAAAATTACAATATGAAAAATGGACATAGCTTTCTTGATAATCTTGATTTTCACATGCTGTTTTAAATTTTGAATTATGATTTCAATTTAAACGGAAATTTGTGAATGATAAACCCTGTAAAAATCTTTCTTGGTTAATGCAAAATTTATTCACTTTTGAGAACCAAGAGCATCCAAAGGGTTTCTCGTGGTAAACAAGAAGGGAATTGCGAAAAGAAGGTAATTTCAGAGTAAAAAGTATTTTCTCATACAGCAAAAACGATGATCTTCAACAAAAAATGATTGAGTTAAGAATTTCTGATTCGAGAGATGACGAGGATTTTTGGAAAAAAATTCAAAATTTAAAGTTTAGTTTTTCTTTCCTTTGATTTCAGTTTGAAAAAATTGACCGCAATGGGCTGCGAAGATCTTTGAGAATAGAGACTGGAGCGAATGTATGAATATTTTTTTCACCTTAGGGCAAGAGAATTTTTTTGTTTGAATTCCTCAATAATTGCTCTCTGGAGAGCCTTTCATCTCTACTTTGATTGATTTTCTGTGATTATATTTCAAATCATTGAAGATTTACGGCCTGAAAATTTGTTGCTGACCTTTTTGAATAAGATTTAATTAAAGGTTTTTCCGTTGAGCGCACAGAACAAATAACTATAGGTTTTTGTCAAAATGAAAGGTTCTCAGATGATCAGATTACAGAGAATAGTATTCCTAGTGTCTGAAGTTTGAGCTAATTGGGTTGAGGGACTCCAAGGAGGCGGCTTATGAGGAAAAGGAGACGGGGAGAGGGGAATTTATGGTTCAATAGATATTTAACCAACAAAAAAGTTCGAGGATAATTTTGATGTTTTGGCTTTGTTAAGGTGTGAAATTTTATTTAATTAATTAATTTTGAAAATTAATCCAGTCAGACAAAAGCAATTATTTTTTTAGAATCGCTGCAGTTATTTAGCAGAGTTTTGATGTTGATGGATGGGGTTAATGAAAAGAGATGATGGTTGTGGTTTGTAGGATTGGAGTCTCAATCGAATCAAAGAGCTTCTATGGACTTTAGAGACATAAACCAAGGAATTTCTATTATATTTTCCTTCATTAACAATCACAGAATTCATGTCCTGGGGCATAATCTTTATAATCTGTTTTTCTTGAAGAGAATTGAAAAACTGTGATAGGAAAAGGCTGAGTGGCCTATAAATGGGTTGGTTAGGGTGAGATCAGGCTGAAAGAGGCTATATATTTAAAAGATAGAGGATGGAGAAGTTTTGTTGAACAGCATGAAATAAAAAATTAATTGGGAAAATTTGTTTTCGACTTGCTTGAAAATATTTCATACCTCAAAAATTTAGGTTTGCTCTTTTTCTAAAGTCATAATTTTTTTCTTTATATCGGGTGAGGCTTTGGGCTTTTAGAGATTGTTTGGAGGTCTTGAATATGAAATATACAAAAATGTCCATAAAATTTGAACATGTTAAAATCGGAGAAGAACCATCAATTGAGTTAAAATTTTTGAAAGAAAAAAGTTTCATCTCGTTTCGGAAAGTCAATCCTTACTTCGATGGGTCCCAGGAACTCAAGAAACCTAGAAAAGGATGATGAAAGTGATGCATGGATTAAAATTAAAAGGAAAAGGGTTTGTCTTGGCTTCGATTAAATCAGGCAATAAATAGGGTCCGAGGAATATTCGATGCCTTTATAATAGAGTATCTCTCTGAATCTAGTTTGAGTTTGAGAAACGCGTCCTTTGAGGTTAATGATCACTATTTCTGGATAGAAGAGCTGCTTTAGAAGGGGATGTACCATTTTCAAAGGTAAGGTTTCATTGATCTATTAAATAATGTAATTTCAAAATTCAAAGGCTAATGAAAGAATTAATTTGGTAAGTGACGTCATTTTGAAGTAAATCTGTTTTTATGAGGAAACAATTTTAAGAATGGTGAAGCTTAGGGAGTGAGGGTGGAAAGCTAGCATTGAAAAGTAAGAGAGTATGTTGTAAGGGTCTCCAGAGGTGTGAAAGACAGAGTAAAAAGTGATTTAAAAAAAAGGGAAGGAGAGGGAACGTGGCGAGGAAAAAGGTTTTAATAAAACTTGTTTGCGATCATGAGATTTATATATAAAATTTAAGATGAATTAAATTTTAACGGACTGAGAGAGAGAGTGAGTCTTGGATTTGTACAATGACAAAAATAGTTTGAGGCTGAATGTATTGAGAGGGTTTTGAATTAAAATTTTATTGTTTAATACTTTTGCTAAACCGTCAATTTTGGTGACACTCGGCAAAATATTTCATACAAAAAGGAAGAGAAGCAACACATATAGTATATACATAGAATCTTGATCAAAAGGTCAACAATATAATCTTAGGTAAAGTTACAACAAAAAATTTTTGTGTTTTGAATCCATGAAAATTTGCGAGCCATAAATCAAATAGGAGTTAGCTATTGATCAGATCTTTATCAGAGTCACGCTTTCGTGAATCCTTCAAGGTAAGTAAAGTATTGAGGGTTTCGAACTCTCCTGAGCATTTTTCCACGGTATTTCAAGTGGAGGATTTTATCGTTTATCTTTGAGTTAAATATCCAATTGACGCTGAAGAACTTGAGAAAGACTTCGCAGATTGCTTGGAATGCCTTTTTAAAAGAGATGAGCTCCTGGTCATCATGTGGATATATTAACAACAATTCTCTGAATCCCTTGATACAATTGGCCTTTTCTCGTTTGGCGTTGAGGATTTCCTGGAAACGGGCAAGTTGAATTCCATATTGTTCGAGCTTTTTTTGAAGGTAAGGAAGAGCCGTATTTGACTCTGTGAAATGGAGCATAGCTCTGCTGTAGTTTTTCATGATGTTATTGTTGGATGTTGAAACTCGTGAATAACTGTTTGAGGCATTGAAACTGTTTCTTGGCAAGATTGCATGAGAATCTCGAGATCGTAAGGTATATTTCGAGGTTCTAGTGTTTCTAATGGGGGGATCAGGAATAGGATCAATAGGGATTTTGATTTCGAAGCTTTCGCTTTCAGAAAGGTCGGCACCCTTGGCCTTCATGGCTCTGGCGATTTTCCCCTTGAGAAATCTCATATCAAACAAAAATAGATAAAAATAATGATTTAATTATTTTCTCAGTCGGAGGATGATAAATTTTTAGGGCAACGAATAGTTCAAATATTTTTTTAATTGCAGGATAAAAAAAGCAAAAGAGCAAAAATTTTTAACAAGGAATTAAAATAAAATCTATAAATTAAATCCTCAGATGGTTTGGTTTTATTTGATGAGAAATATGGCAAACATTATGGTTGGTGTTTTATTATATGGCGGAAGAAAGCCTTTTGGGTCGAAGTAACATTTGTTTCCCTTGAAGTGAGTTGATCAAAGTGCCTAAGATACTCAAATTTTGTAGCAATTCATAAAATAATTAGAATGCGACTGACTGTTAAAAGGACACTTTTTGTCGAGTTCTTGATTAGACTTTGGAGTGATTTGATATACGTTGAGTTGATTAAGTGAAGAAAAGATGAGAAATGTCGTTTAGATGTCAGAAAGAAAAACGGGGGAGGGTCGAGTTTTGTTAAGACAAGGCATCTCCAATAATTTTAATTGCATGTGTTTTTAAAATTCGAAAATTTGAATAAAAAGCTTGATTTCTATCCTATTTTCAGTATTTGCTGTCTAATGAGCGAATTCTAGGCTTCCTTTAAACTTTAGAAGATAGTGGTTCGATTTTCTTTTTCGAACTTTTCGAAAAAATTTAGCTTTTGAACCTTTTGAGAATTAAAATGTCTTTAAAGTTTTTTATTTTAGCTTGATTAATTCTAAACCGTATAAACTAACTCCTAAATACTCGAAGTTCAGGAGCGCCAAACACGATTTGCGTCTATTAAAGGAGTTTATCTGTCAAGTGCATATTCAACTTCCAATCCATTGGGTCCAATGAGCATGTCGAACCCAGAAAATGACTCTATTTAGAAGATTGAGAAGAATGGTCATGAATCTTTCATGATTAAATAGCTTTCATGCAAAATATTGAAATTGAGAGGCGATAAATGATAGGAACGTCTTTCTTAAGGTTTTAGAAAGATTAAAGAAGGGGAATCAGCTGGTGTAAACTAAATGAGGGAAATGTAAAGAGAAATATATGGTTGGAGACTGTTTTTAGTCACTAAGGGAGTTTATTTTAATTTGAAAATGTTTTTGTCAAATTTAATTTCAGTTGCTCAAATCATCAAAAAAAGAAATTTCTTTTCTTGATAGATAATTAAATTAAAGGATTAGACAAAGAAAAGGCGTCAAACCTTCTTTGAGTTTCTAGACAACTCTTTTGAAATCAGAGTTTCTTCCTCATCTTTAACATTTGAGACCCCGCCATCCCAAAAGCCAAAAACAGAAATCAGAAGGATTTTTATGTTCTTGAGACTGAGTTTCAAAACAAGCCTTTCAGTCAGATTTTCGGGGTTTTTGTGACTTTGAGTTGATAAATGTAACGCAACGAATTGAAAAAATTGAGTACTGAGTCAAACTATAACCAAATATGTAAAGACAGTTTTTATTCAAACACTCCGATTAATTGGAGCTTCAGCTTCGGAAGAGGAGAGAACTTGAAGTGAACTGAGTATTCTCTTTGCATTGTCACAGAAAGGTAAACTCGACTATGAATGAAAGTCTTTTCATCATTAAACTCTTTCCAAAAGGTCGAGTATCAACTGAAATTTGTCGAAGTTTCTATAACTCAAAAATTGAAACGAGTTTATCAGTAAAAATAAGGGGGTTTGAAATTTTACTCTGGATTGTCAGATGTTGGATGAGTGCAAATTCATTGGGAACATTTTTATGGGGAGGCGCCAGAGAAAAAAATTTGTTTTAGTCCAGAGAGGTATTAGAAGCAATTTTGGATTAAACGTGTTGGTTCGAACTCAATCCGTGATTTTATCGATTTTATCATTAAAATGCAGTTTTTGTTGAATCTCTGAATTATAACTTTTTTCAAATGAAGCTGTCGACAAAAACTATTTTAAATTCTGGCTATATGTATCTCTCTTACATACAGATGTTTTGGATGAAAAAGTCTCACAAATTATTTTGAGAAATGTTTTATTCTTGTTGGATTTGAATGGTGATGCAGGACTTTAAAGAGTTTCTGAGGATTTTATAGAAGAAATCCAGGCCTTCTGGTTAGCAATAAGCATTTCAAACTTTCTTTTACGAAACTTTCCAATGAAAAAGTTGACTCATTCCGAATATTTTTGTTGGTGAATGAAATGAAAGTTTTCTTCAAGGAAACTATGAAAGTAGGTTGGGTAGGAAGACCATAGTTTGAAATTAGATAACACTGGCTACATGACGAGAGAATTGAGGGCTCATTATTTGATTAAAAATCTCGTGCTTAAAACTAAAATTTAGAGAGGAAAAAGCAAATCTGAAGGCACGAGTCGCGAGATGCCTTTGAATTCAGAAAAATCGATGGAGAGAGAGAAAAGAGACCAGGTTCAGTCATAACTGAGAGAGTGGAGAGTATTTCAATAGAAATAGTGAGATTTGAAAAGTCGTTTCGGGTGAGCCTTAACTAAAATTAAATGAGCGATCTCATTTTGTCTTGAAGAGAACAAAAATTTTTGAGATTTTAATAATCAACTTTGAGTTGTTTTTGAGTGATTTCAAGAGTTTTCTCTCGCTAGCTTCTGAAGGAAAGATTCAAGACCATTGAAAGACTTCTCTTGATGATGAATTCGGCCAATGGATGAGAGAGAAGGAGAGGTTTTCTTCATACAAGAAGAAAGGCTTTCATCTAGGAAGTCTTTCCTTGAAACCGCAAATGTAGTTTCTACCTCTGACTTGAAGTAAAACTTTCAAAAAAAGAGAAAAAGTATTTTGAAGCATCATTTTTCAAATTCTGTGAGTGCTGAATTTCTATCAGTCACCTTTGACTAAATTTTTTATCAAATTCGAGAAAGTCATGAACTAATAAAAATGAAAAATATTATTGCAAGTATTCAGTGGAAAATTGGGTGAGTCTTAACCTCTTGCCAGTGAAGAACTAAGATCGGAAATAAAAAGTTGAAAAAGTGTTAAAATATCCAAAAAGGGATATGTGTATAAGGAGTTTTTTTCTGTTTGCAGATTTACACTTTATTCTCACTTTTAGAAATATATCGACAATTGTGTTGATACTAGTCTGTGATTCTACTTAAGAAGACTCTTGGCATGTATTGATATTGCTGACTCTTGAGGATTAATTCTGGAGAACACGAAAATAAATTTTTCATTCATTATCGGTCCATCAATCTATTTCTTTTTCATCTCATATTTCTCTCAAAGCTTTCTTTCACAAATCTAAAACCCTGTGCATCAATTCAAAGTATCAACTCAAATTAGCTATCCATAAAAAAAATTGAAAAGTAAGTGAGGATCCGAAGATGCAGGTTCTAATGAAAGAGGATCGACTAGCTTTGTTGAAGATTCTCAGAGGCAATCTTTTCTGTTCTCAGATTTTACTTTTTCAAAATGCCTTTGATGACAGATTATTATTTAGCCAAAGACCAAATACTTTTGGATTCAAGATGGGCCTATGAATGGTTCGAGATTAAAGAAATAATTTTGCTGATTTGATTGTATGAATAGGGTGACTGGAAAACTAGAGAATAACAAATTTATGTGTCAGACTACAAGGCAAGGATGATTAACAACAAATTTTTTCCTTGTTCAAAATAAATCAAATTTATTAATTAACGTGTGATTTCAAAATCTAAATTGGTTGATAAAATGTAAAGAATGAATTCAATGAGATAAATGCCCAATAACTCCAACAAAAAACCTATAAACCTCTGTCAGCTTTTGGACAGACTTCCTTGAATCCTCACCAAAACTTCATCTTTCAAAGTCAAAAGAATTTTTCATATAATATTTTGAGAGAGTTGATAAGAAAAATGATTATCTCAGAAGGAAAATTCTACAAAGCAATTCAACTTTTGTTTGTAAATCTTCTCATTGTCTGAGCAGATATGGGGATTGTTAAATACGAATTGTGGGGAGGAGGGGAAATCCCTCATTACCTTGAAAATGCAAATTTTGAATTTAAATATATTTCTCTCTAACAAAATTTTTGTTGGCAAAGCCAATTAATGATGGACTTTTGAATTCGTTATTCCAAGATTTCTTCGCTAATTAAATGAGGTTTTTTTGATAAATACTGTAACAAAATTGCAGGATTTTTGGATAACCGAATTTTCAGTTGAAAGTTTTTTTGAGCTTGGTTTAAATGATAATCAATTTAGCTTGAAAGGGATTTTATAAAGAGCTCAGGTTTCAATTCAGAAAAGTTTCAAGTGAGAGAGCGCGAATTTCAATTTTAAGACCAGGATATTGACCTCAGGAAATACTTTGTCTGATAAAAAAAACGAAGAAGTTTTGATCAGTGAATAAAATAATACGCCATCACTAAAAAACTGGTAAGTTCTGTCTTGAATTAAATTACTGATTCTCAAAGTACAAATCATTTATCCAGAGGCCAGTTTTCTGTCCAACATTTTATGGCAACTATAAGTGTGTCTGACTACTAAAAATGGAAATTTTGGAAATTAATTTGCCTGATTCTGAGCCTACAGCCATGTTGCAATTTGGGAAGAAGAAGCTTTTGTTTAGTGAGAATTTTTTCTGACGAGGAGGGGAAAAACTTTCAAAATAAAAATGAAGGTCTTCCTCAGAGATAATATTTTTCGTGGATATTTTGGCAAAAGTCAAGTTTTTAAAAATAAAAATTAGAGAAAAGATTTTCAATGAGACGAGGAAAATCTTTCTTAAGTTCCAAAAAGAAAAGGGAAGAAATTTGATACTTTTGAGCTTCCTTATTTTCAGGAGTAAGCGCTAGAGAGATGGGGAAAGTCCTCTTGTGTCTAAATCTCGAATAAAAAAAAAACTATGCCAAAGATCTTTTATCGATTTCAGGGTTTTTTAATTGAGTTAAGGTAACTATTTTTTTAAATAATTTCTGGCACAATATGCTGCTGCTCTTCTAATTTTCCCCCAAGGTTTTGCCTGAAAACATACTGGATATTCAATAATATACATGTCCATCTTTAAATAATCTGAAATACTCTCTGAAAAAAACTGTTCTCTTTTTTTGAGAAAAAGAAAAAAAAATAGTAGAATTTTATTCAATGATTTCCCGAAGTCTAAATTTCTGTTGTAATTGAAGCGAAATATTGACAAAAGCTCTCCTGAACAAAATTTCAAAAAGCCACAACTCAGCTAATCCCATAAATGGAGTTTTCTATTCTCTGATTTCAGTTCTCAGCTAGGTTTAAAAAGAGGAAAATTGAAAGGAGAAATAAACTCTGGAGTTCAAATCACCAGAAAAACTCTTCTGTTGATTTTTCTTTTTTGAACGAGCAAACTTGATTTCTTTAAAATTCATATTAATTAGTCAGTTTAGAAAAAGGCATAATTCGAGTTGATAATATCAGAATTTTGAGTTGGGAGGTTTTGATTGGTTGAAGAAGCAGAAGAAATTATTTTAAAAGTCCAAGTCAAAGATTTCTTTGGATGAAAACTTTCTCATGTTCA
>Ga0182738_1000929_pt1 | contig 38736 bp, 37 predicted proteins | sample eDN5th30CBELigMG_FD_128876 | JGI IMG/M metagenome (GOLD analysis project Ga0182738, IMG submission 128876) | Enriched Miracle-Growth compost microbial communities from Emeryville, California, USA - eDNA 5th pass 30_C BE-Lig MG (version 2)... ...
CGCCGCCAAAAAGAGCTCGACCCCGGTGAAGGATCCTGCCTTCAAGTCGCTTTCGCTCAAGCGAAGCGGGAAGGGGCTGAAGTTCTCCTTCGAGACCATGACCGAAAGCCCGGCCAACGTCGTGGTCACCCGGATCAGGAACAAGAAGGGCAAGAAGGCGAAGGTGGCCGTCGCCCGCCTGACCCGGACCGGCACCTTCACCTGGAAGCCGCGCCACCTCTCGTCCGGCACCTACCGGATCACGGTGAGTTCGATGGGATTGGGCGGACGCCTGGACAGCCGCGGGTTCAAGGTCCGGCGGACCGGCTCCGGCTTCAAGATCAAGTGATGATCGACCTGCTTTCCACGGCTGCGGTCCCCGACTTCGTTCGCGAGGCCCAGTCGATGCTCCGCGACGGCTCGAACTTCTCGTGGTCCATGGTGACCCTGCTCGGGCTGGTGATCTACGTCTACGCGGTCGAGGTCGGGCGCGGCCGGTGGGACATCGTCCTGGCCGGCCTCGCGTTCCTGATGATGGACGGCTTCAACGAGCTGGTCAACTCGGCGATCTTCCATCTCACCGACCGGGCGCCGCTCTGGACGGTGACCGGGGACACGAGCTATCTGATCCTGATCGGTCTCTCGATCGAAATCGTGCTGCTCTTCGCGATCAGCGGCGTGGCCTTCGTCAAACAGTTGCCCGAAGACCCGAAACAGAAGATCCTCGGCCTGCCCAACCGGTTCGCGCTGGCGGCGCTCTTCTCGATCTTCTGCGTACTCGTTGAGATCATCCTGGTCGAGCTCGGGATCTTCCACTGGGACTACTGGTGGTGGAACACGCCCTTCATCCCGTTGATCGTGATCTTCGGCTACGGCACCTTCTTCGGCGTCGCCGCCTGGGTCTACGACATGGGCAAGAACACCAGCAAGCAGATCAAAGTGGTCGGCACCATGGCCACGATAAACCTGGCTTTGGGCCTGGCTCTCGGTTTCGCGGGCTGGCTCTGATTGACTCGTCAGTCAATAACCGGCGAATCCCGGTAAGATTCTGCGTCGCAAAACAGCATCTCCGGCTCTCCGCCCTTGAATCCGGCAGAGCCCCTCGTAAGACCCCCTAAGGAGGCTTCAGTTGAAGATCTGCGTCCTGGTCAAAGATGTGCCAGACGCCGCGGTACAAAAGCGCATTGATCCCGGCACCATGCGGCTCGATCGCAGCGGCGAGAACACTCTCAACCCCTTTGATACCCACGCCATTGAGGCTGCGATGCAGCTCAGGGAAGGCGGCGAGCTCCAGGTCGACGAAATCGTCGCGGTGACCATGGGCACCGACACGGCGGCCCGCGCCCTGCAGAAGGCCGTCGCCCTCGGCGCTGACCGCTCGGTCCACCTGTCCGACGAGAGCCTGGCCGGCTCCGACGTCTGCGCCACCGGCCTCGCGCTGGCCAAGGTGCTCGAGTCCGAGAGCCCCGACCTGGTCCTGCTCGGCCAGCAGTCCGATGACGGCGAGTGCTACACGATCGGCGCCGTCGTGGCCGACCACCTGAAGATGCCGTCGCTGACCCAGGTCATCGACATGAAGGTCGACGGCGAGAAGATTCGCTGCGAGCGTCAGGCCGAGTACGGCTACGACACCGTGGCCCTGACCCTCCCGGCCGTGATCTCGGTTGGTGACGCGATCAACGAGCCGCGTTACCCGAGCCTCAAGGCCATCATGGGTGCCAAGAAGAAGCCGCTGGACAGCAAGTCCGCCGGTGATGTCGGCATCGATGCCGCCCAGGTCGGCGAAGCTGGTTCGCAGACCACGGTCATCGCCCTGAACGATCCGCCGCAGAAGGAAGCCGGGGAGATCATCGAAGACGAAGACACCGCGGAGACGGTCGAGAAGATTGTCGCGTGGCTCGAGGAAAGGAAGCTGATCTAAATGGCCGGCATTCTCGTTTACGCCCTGCATGACGACGAGGGCAACTTCAACAAGAACTCGCTCGGCGCCCTCTCCGAGGCCGCCAAGCTGGCCGGTGAGCTCGGCACCGAAGCCGCCGCGATCGTGGTCGGCGACGTTTCCGACGACGGCGCTGCCGGTCTCGGTAAGTACGGGGTGACCAAGGTCTACCGCGCGAAGAACGTTCCGGAGGGTCTCGCCCAGCCGATCGTCGACGCGATGGCCAAGGTCATTCAGGACAACGGCTACACCTACGCCCTGTTCGGCGGCGGCCTGCTCGGCTTCGAGATCGGCGCCGGCCTGACCGCGCGTCTCGGCGCCGGCGTGACCATGGAAGTGACCAAGGTCAAGGTTGACGGCGGCAAGCTCGTCTCCGAGCGCCCGATCCTGCAGGACTCGAAGATCGCCGACGTCGGCTATGTCTCCGAGCCCGGCATCATCATCGGCCGTCTCAACGCCTTCGACGTGGTCGAAGGATCCGGCACCGCCGAAGTCGTCGATGTCGACGTCGAGCTCTCCGAGTTCTCGACCAAGGCCGAGATGATCACCCGCGGCGAGCAGCGTGGCGCCGACGTGGACATCGAAGCTGCCGACATCCTGATCGGCGGCGGTCGTGGCCTCGGTTCGGCCGACGGCTTCAAGGACTGCGAGGAGCTGGCGGGCGCTTTCGACAACGGCGCCGTTGCGGCGACCCGTGCGGTCGTGGACGCCGGCTGGTACCCCTACGCCGCCCAGATCGGCCAGACCGGCAAGACGGTCGCGCCGAAGCTGTACCTGGCGGTTGGCGTCTCCGGCGCCATCCAGCACAAGGTCGGCATGCAGAACTCCGAGAACATCGTCGCGATCAACAAGGACGCGAACGCTCCGATCTTCGAGTTCTCCGACCTCGGCATCGTTGGCGATCTGAACAAGATCATGCCCAAGCTCACCGAGGCCATCAAGGCCAAGAAGGGCTAGCAGCAGTTACCGGCCGGGGGAGCGTCAAAGCTTCCCCGGCCCTTAGTTTTCCCGCGTTTGCTTCACCCTGATTCAAGAACTTTTCGTCTCTCCACCAGAGCCGTCCCGAAAGGACCAAGAGCATGCCGCCCGTAGCGCCCTCCGAATATCCGCCCCCCTTTGATTCCGAAAGCGTCATCACCGCGCCCACCGATCCCGAGGACGAGCGCATTGAAGTAGGTGTCGCGATCGTCGGTGGTGGTCCCGCCGGCCTCGCCGCCGCGGTCAAGACTCTCCAGCTGCTCGAGAACAAGCCTGAGCTGATGGAGAAGCTAGGTGAGGTGCCCGTGGCCGTGGTCGAGAAGGGCAAGGTCTGCGGCGCCCACGCGATGTCCGGCGCCAACATGCGCCCCTCGGCCATGGAGGAGCTCTTCCCCGACATGCCGCGGGAGGAGTGGCCGGTCTACCGCGAGGTGACCAAGGACGCGGTCTATCTGCTGACCGAGAAGCTCGCGCTTCCGCTCAAGCCGATGCCGCCGAACTTCAAGAACCACGGCAACTACGTCACCTCGGTTTCCAAGCTTTCACGCTTCCTCGCCGAAAAGGCCGAGGAGATGGGCGCCTACATCCTGACCGAGACCACGGCCGACAAGCTGCTGGTCGAGGATCAGATCGTGCGTGGCATCCGCTCAGGTGACCGCGGCCGCGGTCGCCAGGGCGAGGAGCTCGGCAACTTCGAGCCCGGAATGGACCTGGTCGCCAAGGGCACCGTCTTGGCCGAAGGCGTGGTCGGCCACCTGACCTACGCCGCACTCGACCACTTCGACATCGGCGGTCTGGACCCGCAGCGCTTCGAGCTCGGCGTCAAGGAGATCTGGGAAGTCGAAGAGCCGCTCGACACCGTCATCCACACGATGGGCTGGCCGCTCCGCAAGGCCGCCAAGTACAAGGAGTTCGGCGGTTCCTTCATCTACCCGATGGAGGACAACAAGGTCTGCATCGGCTTCGTCGCCGGTCTCGATTACACCGACGCCACCTTCTCGGTCCACGACGCACTCCAGCAGTTCAAGCTGCACCCCTTCGTGAAGAAGATCCTCAAGGGCGGCAAGCGAGTCGGTTGGGGCGCCAAGACCATCCCGCAGGGTGGTTACTGGTCGATGCCGAAGCGCCTTTCGGTGCCCGGCATGGTGATCGCGGGAGACAACGCCGGCATGGTCAACGTGGCCGAGCTCAAGGGCGTCCACTACGCGATGCACGCCGGCATGTACGCCGCCGAGGCGATCGTCGACGCCCTCGAGAAGGACCAGGTTGATTTCTCCGCCTACGACGAGAAGGTCCACAACTCGATCATCGAGAAGGACCTCTACAAGACCCGAAACGCGAGCCAGCCGTTCACCCGAGGCTTCTTCTTCGGCGGCGCCATGGCGTCGACCATGACGCTGACCCAGGGCCACTTCCCGGGCGGTCATTGGAAGAACCACGACGACGCCACCTACAAGATGGAGATCGGTAAGGCCGGGGAGAAGTACCCCGAGCCGGACGGCGAGTACACCTTCGACAAGCTGTCGTCGGTCTTCCTTTCGGGCAACGCTACCCGCGACGATGCGCCGAACCACATCCGGATCCAGAAAGAGGTTCCGCGCGAGGTCGCCCAGACCTGGGTTTCGATGTGCCCCGCGCAGGTCTACGAGATCCCCGAGGACCAGCTCGAGTCGGACGCGCCGGTCGTGGACGTCCATGTAACCGCGTCGAACTGCGTCCAGTGCGGCGCGATCACGGCCAAGGGCGGCCGCCTGACCCTGCCGGAAGGCGGCGACGGCCCGCTGTACACCGAAACCTGATCGGCCGGGCCGCTTGCGGCCCGAGCTAATCGCGCCTGAGAACGCCGCCCACCCGCAAGCGCTGCGGGTGGGCGGCGTTTTTGCTGGGGAGGAGGGGGCGAGCCGGGTCTGTTTCGCCGCGGCGACCGAGGGTAAATGTGAGGGAACACTCACAATTCCCCCGGGAGGGATGATGAAACAAGCAGGCATCAAGGCAGAGGCAAGTACGCGGCGTCGGCAGCTGCCCTCACCGGCGCTGATTCTCTCGCTGCTCGCGCTCTTCGTAGCGCTGGGCGGAACGGCGACCGCTCTCAAGGGCAAGTGGTCGGTCAAGCGGGATGACATCGCCCCGAAGGCGGTCGGCACGAAGCAGATGGCGAACCGGTCGGTGACCGCACACAAACTCCATTCGAACTCGGTCCGGGCGACCCAGATAAACGACAAGGCCGTCGGGCCGTGGAAGCTGCGGCTCAACTCGACTGCGGTGACGGTCGGAGAATCCTCGACGACCTCCAAGGTTCCCGTGGATCTCGGCGGTCCGACCGCGACGGTGCGGGTGCCGACCGGCGGCCTGGTCGCGATCCAGGCGGAAGCGACGATGCGATCGACCGGGAACAACAGCGCCAGGGCCTACCTATACGAGCCGACCTCGATCCCGAAACCGGTGATGATCCACCAAACGGCGGCTGACAACTTCCAGACCCGGATCTCCACTCCCGGTGTTGGATCGGGGAGCGGCGTTACCAGCCGAGTCAGGGCCGGCTGGATCGTGATGCCGGTAGCTCCGGGGACCCGAACCTTCCAGTTGCGCTACGCGACAACCGGCGGAACCGCGATCTTCAAGAATCGCGTGCTCAGGGTGGCTGTTATCCGATAACGACTCTCAGGCTGCTTCGCGGAACTCCAGGTCGATGATCTCCGCTTCGTAGATGCTCGAATCGAAAGGCGATTGCTCAGCATCGAACACGGAGCTGGACATCGATCGGGGCTTCCGCGGCGGGATGGTCCACTCGTCGCAGCCCTTGAACGCGTCGGCAAAGCGCTGCGCCTTGGTGCTACGGGGGCGAGCCTGGTCAAATACCTCTCTGGCCATACGGACGATCCTCCTCCGGAAGGGGTTATGGAAAGCTAGTTCGCCCCGTCGGACGGAAAACCTGCCAAAAATCCCGCAATTTGCGAATTTCCCCCACCCGGGCCGGTCGTGGTGACGCCGCGGGGCCGGGCAGCCCTCCCAAAGATGGCCCACCCGTCGCGCTTGTCCTCGGTCGCTCGCCGAGCGGAGCAGTAATCGGAAGCCACTTTGGGAGGGCCGCCCGGCCCCACGGCTACCCGGACTTGAGTGTTAGCTCCGCGAGATGCGAGTTGACTGCGTATAGCGCTGTGAATCTGCATCTCGCGTAACCGCGAGCAGGCTCGGGACAAAGGTGACGCAGGTTTGGATTGATCACGCGTTCAAACCTGCGGCACCGCCTGGGCTTGCAGGTTCGGGTCGGGGTGGTCCCCAAAAACCTCGGAATGGGGAGCGAAGCGACGGTTTTTGGGGGATACCCCCGACCCGGGCCCTCGCCTGCCCGGACTCCGCGGCGCTGCCACTTGATCCCGAGGCGCGACCACAGAACCCGGCGGGTTGACTACTCCTCTAGAATGTGTCTCATGAAGGCAGATATCCATCCCGAATACACGCTCGCGAACGTTCATTGTTCGTGCGGCAACCAGTTCTACACGCGGTCGACCAAATCTGACCTGCATGTCGAGCTTTGCTCTGCCTGCCACCCCTTCTACACCGGCAAGCAGAAGCTGGTCGACACCGGCGGACGGGTCGAGCGCTTCCAGCGGCGCGCCGCGAAGCGCGCCAAGGCCAACGCGGGCAACTAGCTCGCGGCTGACCCAAAGCCCGGACTCTTCATCTCGTGGAGGGCGGCAACAGCTCGCCGCCGAACGGCGCCTTGACCGGCGCCGCGACTCCGGGTGCCAGAACGGCGCCGCTCGAAGCAAAGCGTGAAGCCCCGGTCGGGGGTCAGGCGGTTCTCGAAGGGGTGATGATGCGCGGCGTCACCACCTGGGCGGTCGCGGTCCGCAGGCCAGACGGTGAGATCGAGACCACGGTCGAGAAAATCGATCCGTGGGCGCGGCGCAGCCGGATTCTGCGTTGGCCGATCATCCGTGGAATCGTCGCTTTGGCCGAGTCGCTCAAAATCGGCTTCCGGGCGCTCGGCATGTCAGCCAACGCCCAGCTCGAGGAAGGGGAGGAAGAAGAGGAACTCGGCGGCATGGCCTGGGGCATGACGATTTTCGTCTCGCTCGCCTTCGCCGTCCTGCTCTTCTTCGTGATTCCGGTCGGCTTGACCAGCTTGATCAAGGACTGGTTGGATTCCTCATTCCTCTTCTGGCTGGTCGAGGGGATCGTCCGCACGGCGATCTTCATCGGTTACATCGTGATGATCTCCCGGTTGGACGATCTGCGGCGGGTTTTCGAATATCACGGGGCAGAGCACAAGACGATCTCTTGCTACGAGGCCGAGGACGAGCTGATCCCTTCGCGGGCGACCCTCTACTCGCGGCTCCATCCTCGCTGCGGTACCAGCTTCCTGCTGATCGTGATGGTCGTGGCGATCTTCGTCTTCGCTCCGCTCGGGCTGCCGGCCTGGTACTGGCTGGTGATTTCCCGCATCGTCGGCGTGCCGCTGATCGCCGGTATCGCTTACGAGCTGATCAAGTGGGCCGGGCGCAATCGCGAGAGGTCCTGGGTGCGAGCTGTGATGTGGCCGGGCCTGATGCTGCAGAACCTGACGACGCGGGAGCCCGACGAAGACCAGCTCGAGGTCGCGATCGCCGCTCTTGATTCGGTCCTAGAAGTCGAGAAGCCGGAAGAGGACGCGTACCTCGAACCGATCGAGATCGTCGCTTGACGGCAAGTCGGCGAGCTTCGCTCCGCCTCCAAGCTCAACCCGCCGGCCCGAGAAGAAAAAGAATGGATTGGCCGGCTCCGCCTGAGGTGGTACATACCGTCACAATGCTTCTGTGATCCAGAAGCTTGCAGAACAGATCGAGGCGCGGTTTTCCGAGCTTGAACAGCAGATGAGTGACCCCGAGGTGATCGCGGACCGGGAGCGTTACGCCGAGGTCGGTCGCGAGTACCGTCAGATGGAGCCGGCGAACGCCCTGGTCTCTGAGTACCGGACGCTGAGCGATGACCTCGAGGGAGCCCGAGAGCTGCTTGAAGAGGGCGGGGACGAGGAGCTCGAGAAGGTCGTCCGCGAGGCTCCGGCCCGGCTCGAGGAGCTCGAAGAGGAAATCCGTCTGGCCATGGTCGAGCCGGACCCCAACGACGACAAGAACGTGATCGTCGAGATCCGGGCCGGCACCGGTGGGGACGAGGCCGCCCTCTTCGCCGGCGATCTCTACAAGATGCTGACCCGCTACGCGGCGGAACGGGGCTACTCGACCGAGGTTCTGTCACAGTCGGCTGCCGAGCACGGAGGGTTCAAGGACGTGACCTTCGAGGTCCGCGGCGCCGGCGCCTACTCGGTCTACAAGTACGAGGGCGGCACCCACCGCGTTCAGCGGGTGCCCGAGACCGAATCCCAGGGCCGCATCCACACCTCGACCGCGACGGTGGCGGTGTTGCCGGAAGCCGAGGAAGTCGAGGTGGAGATCGATCAAAATGACCTTCAGATCGACGTCTACCGTTCCTCCGGGCCGGGTGGACAGTCGGTCAACACCACCGATTCAGCTGTCCGCATCACCCACAAGCCGACCGGGATCGTGGTCTCGATGCAGGACGAGAAGTCCCAGCTCCAGAATCGCGACAAAGCGATGCGGGTGCTGCGGGCCCGTCTCTACGAGCGGCAGCTCGCCGAGCAGCAGGCGGCGGTCGCCGCTGAGCGGAAAGCCCAGGTCGGGACCGGGGAGCGGTCCGAGAAGATTCGCACCTACAACTTCCCCCAAGGCCGGGTCACCGACCATCGGATCAAGCTGACCTCTCACGATCTCGAGGGCATTCTGAACGGGAACCTCTCCCAGTTCACCGACGCCCTGGCAGCCGAGGAGAAGCGCCAGCGGCTCGAAGCACAGGCGATCTGAGCGTGGCGGCTCCCGGCGCGTCCGTGGCAGACGCCCTCGGGGCGGCGAGCGACGCTCTCTCCGCCGCCGGGATCGAGACCCCGCGTCTCGATGCCGAAGTCCTGCTTTCGGAGATCTCCGGGATCGACCGGGCGGCACTGATCGCCGACCGTGAACTGGTCTTGGACCCGGCCGCGGCCCGGGGTTTCTCGGAGGCGGTCCGGCGCCGGTTGCGCCGCGAGCCGGTCGCCTACATCCTCGGTTCGAAAGGGTTCCGACAGATCGACCTGGCGGTCGACCGGCGGGTCCTGATTCCACGCCCGGAAACCGAGATGCTGGTTGAACTGGCGCTGGAAGCTCAGCCGCGGTCGCTGCTGGAGATCGGGACCGGATCCGGTGCGATCGCGCTGGCGGTCGCGGACGAGCTGCCCGGCTGCCGGGTGCTCGCCACCGACATCTCCGACGGTGCGATCGAGGTCGCGGTCGCGAACGCAACCCGACTTGACCTGGTTGACCGGGTCGAGTTCGTACTCGGTTCGCTGCCGGACGGTCCCCGAAATTTCGACATGATCCTCGCCAACCTGCCCTATGTGCCGGACTCGGACGGGCTGCCGCCGGAGGTCGGACAGTGGGAGCCGGAAGGGGCGCTGTTCGGCGGGCCGGACGGAACCGAGGTGATCGCCGAGGTTCTTTCGGCCATGCGAGAGGCCGTCATCGGCGGGCCGGTAATCGGGCTGGAGATCGGCCAGGGACAGGGGGAGAGGGTGGCGGGACTGGTCCGGGATGCGGGATGGCCGGTGACCGAGGTCCGGCCCGACCTGGCCGGGATCGACCGGGTCGTGGTCGGCCGGCGGCCGTAGAGCCGACTCGCAACCGCCTGGAGGCGGCCATGCGCGGCCGGCGATCCCGGCCTGACATGATCGAAGGGTGAAGGTCGTCGCGACAAGCGTCAACGCAGGGGATGCCGCTCGGCAGGCCCTGGAGAGTTGCATCAGCAAGGGCGGGGTCGCCCTGTTCCCAGCCGACGGACTCTATGGCCTCGCCTGCGACCCGCTGAACCCGAAGGCGGTGAAGCGGATCCACGAGATCAAGGGCCGCGACGACGGCAAGCCTTCCGCAGTCATGTATCTCTCGCCGCTGGCGATGCGGGAACTGATCCGCGACCTTGGCCAGCGAGTGAGCGAGGCGGCGGCCCGGCTGCTGCCGGGACCGGTCACCCTGGTCGTCCCCAACCCCCGGCACCGCTACCCGCTGGCTTGCCGCGAGGACCGTTCCCGGCTCGGCATCCGGGTGATCGACGGTCCCCTGTCGGGCGTGCGATTTCCACTTTTCCAGACCAGCGCAAACCTCAGCGGTGAGCCGTCGCCTTCGGTTTTCGACGGAGTGGTACCCGAGGTGCGCGAGAAGGTCGACCTGGCGATCGACGGGGGCCGCCTGACCGGCTTGCCTTCGACCGTGGTCGACTTGACCGATTACGACGAGCACGGAATCTGGGAGATCCTCCGCGAGGGGGGAATGAGTCGAGGCGACCTGATCGCAGCGCTGGGCCGCTAGGGGCCGCTCGAAGTTTCACTCTGTGCCCGTACGTGGCGCACAGAGGTCTCACGAGTTTGTCTGGTTCAGCAGCCGCGGCGGGCGTAGCCGCGCCAGGGGAGGCGGACGACCCGCCGGGCGTAGTTGTTCTTCTTGTTCAGCTCGAAGAGCATGTTGCCCGGGTCTAGGTGCAGCATGTAGGCGAAGCAGCCGCGGAGCCCGGTCACGTCGATCCACTGCTGGTCGTAGGTCGAGGGATAGATGTCGGACCAGCCGACCGAGGTGCCGAGCGTGACGTTGCGAGCCCGGGGGTTCTGGTTGCAGGCTGGGTAGACCCAATGGTCGGGTGAGCGAGGAAAGGCCGGCCAGGTCTGTTCGAGGTCGCGGAAGCAGTAGAACTGCTTCGGGCCGGTACGGACCAGCTTTGTCTTCCTGCCGTGCCCGTCGATCCGCCACAACTCGAACCGAAGCGGGTCGCGGACCTTCCAGTAGGCACCGCCCCATCGCTTGCCGACGTTGAAGAATCGCAGCCGCGCCTGGGTCGGAAAGAGCGCGTAGCCACCGCCGCGGCGCCTGATCGCCTGGGTCACGTTCATCGAGCGCGGACGGTCGCGATGGCCTCGCAGTTCCATCGGGCCGAGCCCTCGGCTGCGGATGTCATTGGTCGCTCGCAGCAGCGCGTGCCCTCTGATCAGCTTCCGGTCCAGGTACATCTCGGATGGCTGGCCGATCCGGAGATCGGGACAGAGCAGCTTCTTCGCCCGCTTCGGGTCGCGACACGGATCGCTGACGCCGCTCGGCTGGTCGGCCGGGAACGCGGCGACTGCGGAGCTGCTCGTACTGGCAGCCAGGGAAAGGAGGAAGGTCGCCAACGTTGCTCCGACGGTGAGCGTGATCGTCTTGCGCACGGTTTCGATCCTAAATGAGCCGCCTGGCCGCCCCGCCGACGGATAGATTCGCCACATGAAAATTGCGATGGGATCGGATCACGCAGGATTCGAACTAAAGGAAGCGGTCAAGTCACAGCTCGAAAAGGCCGGGCACGAGGTCGAAGACGTCGGCACCCACTCGGTCGAGTCGACGGACTACCCGCCCTTCGCGGCCAAGGCAGCCGAGCTGGTGGCGGGAGGCGAGGCGGAAAAGGGAGTGATCGTCTGTGGCTCCGGGGTCGGTGTCTCGATCGTCGCCAACAAAGTCGACGGAATCAGGGCGGTCAACGCCCATGACGCCGCCGAGGCCGAGATGAGCCGCCGCCACAACGACGCCAATGTGGTCACCCTTTCCGGGGCGAGGCTCAGACCCGAAGACGCCAGGCCGATCGTCGAAACCTTCCTCGCTACCGACTTCGACGGTGGCCGGCACGCTCGGCGGGTGGGGGAGATAGCCGAAGTGGAAAAGGGTGCTCTCTAGGTCTCGTCCCCCAAAGACCGGGTAGCGACATGACACCGCGCCTTGATCGACTCGCCCGTTTCGTGATCCGGCACCGGCGCACTTTCGTCGCGGGCTGGATCCTGGTCGCGCTCGGGCTCACGATCGCCGCCGGCTCGGTCGGCAAGCAGTTCGCCGACGACCTGTCCTTGCCCGGGAGGGACAGCCAGGAAGCGACAGACCTGGTCGAGCAATACTTCCCCGCCCAGATCAACGGCAGCAACCCGGTCCTGTTCAAGGCCGGGAAGGGGAAGATCACCGACCAGCAGAACCAAGCGCTCGTCGACGCAACGGTCAAGGATCTGAAGGACGCCGACGGAGTCGCCTCGGTGGTCGGTCCTTTCTCGCAGCAGGGGCAGGCTCAGATCAGCAAGGACCAGCGGATCGCGTACGCCTCGGTGACCCTGGTCGATGGCCCGGGTGAACTCAGCGTCGATGAGGCGGACGACCTGGTCGGCATCGCCACCGCCAAGGAGGGTGGTGAGCTCGATGTCGCGGTGGGCGGTTATCTCGGCCAGCAGGTCTCCAGCCCCTCGACCGAATCGAGCGAGGCGGTCGGCCTGACCGTCGCCGCGATCGTCCTGGTCCTCACCTTCGGCAGCCTTATCGCGATGGGTATGCCGATCCTGACCGCACTGATCGGTCTGCTCTGCGGCCTGGGCACGATCACACTGCTCAGCAACGTCCTGACGATCTCGACCACCTCGCCGACGCTGGCGACGATGATCGGGCTCGGAGTCGGGATCGATTACGCGCTGTTCATAGTCACCAGGCACCGGTCCGGGCTCGCGGCCGGCCTCGATCCCGAAGAGGCTGCGGCCCGGGCGACCGCGACCGCCGGCGGCGCGGTGCTTTTCGCCGGTACCACAGTGATCATCGCCCTTCTCGCCCTCGGGCTGGCCGGGATTCCGCTGGTCTGGACGCTCGGCTACGCCGCGGCGATCGCTGTCCTGGCCGCGATTCTGGTGGCCCTCACTTTTCTGCCGGCGCTGCTGTCCTGGGTCGGTCACGGCATCGAGCGTTTGCGGGTGCCGCTCCCTCACAGCACCCATCCCGACAACCGGGCGCACGGCTGGGCGCGCTGGGCCGAATGGGTGGCCGACCACCCTTGGCTTTCCGCGACGATCGGCGTGGTGATCCTGCTTGTCCTGGCGTGGCCCGCGACCAACATGAAGCTGGGGCAGGAAGACCTCGGCCAGCTACCGACGGACACCCAGACCAGGCAGGCTTACGACCTGACCACCGAGGGATTCGGGGTCGGTGACAACGGGCCATTCTTGATCGCGATCGAGACGAACGGTGATACGGCGGCGGTCAAGAAGGTCAGCCAGGCGGTCGCCGCCGACAAGGGGGTGGGGGTGGTGACCCCGCCCGAGACTTCGAAGGACGGCCAGGCCGTGATCTTCACCGCGGTGCCGACCACCAGCCCGTCCTCGTTCGCGACCCAGGACACGGTCAACCGCCTGCGAAAACACGCTATCCCGAATGCGATCGGAAACGGAAAAGCAGAGGCGCACGTGGGCGGGGTGACCGCCGGCTACATCGATCTCGGCGATGAGATCAGCGAGAACCTTCCCTTCCTGATCGCGGTAGTGGTGCTGCTTTCGGTCCTGCTGCTCCTGCTGGCGTTCCGCTCGATCGTGATCCCGCTGCAGGCGGCATTGATGAACTTGATCTCGATCCTCGCCGCCTACGGGATCATCACCTTCGTCTTCCAGGAGGGACGTGGAACCTCGCTGATCGGCCTCGACGGGACTGTGCCGGTGGTCAGCTTTCTCCCGTTGGTCATGTTCGCGATCCTGTTCGGACTTTCGATGGATTACCAGGTGTTCTTGCTGACCCAGGTCCGGGAAGCCCACAAACTGACCGGTAAGAACCGGCACGCGGTGATCGAGGGGCTGGCTGGTTCGGCCCGGGTCATCACTTCAGCCGCGGCGATCATGGTCGCGGTCTTCGCCAGCTTCATCCTCAACGGTGACCCGGTGGTCAAGCAGTTCGGGGTCGGGTTGGCTTTCGCGGTGGCGATCGACGCGACCGTGGTCCGCTGCCTGCTCGTCCCGTCGACCCTGGTCCTGACTTCCCGCTGGAACTGGTGGCTGCCGGGCTGGCTGGAGCGGGGACTGCCGCACCTTGACATCGAGGGCAACGAGTTCTATGAGAATCGCTAACCTCGTCTTCCCGCCGAAGAAAGGTTTTCCCGAAAGATGAGCACCGTTTCCGAAGAGCTGCTTGACGCAGGCCTGGCCGAGGTCGATCCCGCCGTTGCGGAGGCGATCGGTGGCGAGCTGAACCGCCAGAGGGGCACGCTCGAGATGATCGCCTCGGAGAACTTCGTCCCCCGGGCGGTGCTCGAAGCGGCCGGGTCGGTGATGACCAACAAGTACGCCGAGGGTTACCCGGGCCGTCGCTACTACGGCGGCTGCGAGCAGGTCGACATCGTCGAGCAACTGGCGATCGACCGGGCGATGGAGCTGTTCGGGGCCGGCCACGCCAACGTCCAGCCGCATTCCGGCGCCCAGGCCAACAACGCTGCCTATATGGCGCTGATCGAGCCCGGTGACACGATCATGGGTCTCGCTCTCGACCATGGCGGCCACCTCAGCCACGGGATGAAGCTCAACCTCTCGGGCAAGCTCTACAACGTGGTGCCCTACCACGTCTCCAAGGAGGATCTGCGGGTCGACATGGAGGAGGTCGCCCGGCTGGCCGACGAGACCCGGCCCGACCTCATCGTGGCCGGCTGGTCCGCCTACCCGCGCCAGCTCGACTTCGCCGCTTTCCGCGAGATCGCCGACTCGGTCGACGCCAAGCTGATGGTCGACATGGCCCACTTCGCGGGCCTGGTCGCGGCCGGCGAGCATCCGAACCCGGTGCCTCACGCCGATGTGGTCACGACCACCATCCACAAGACCCTCGGCGGTCCCCGCAGCGGCATGATCCTCAGTAAGGAAGAACTGAAGGCTGACGTCAACCGGGCAGTCTTCCCCGGCCAGCAGGGCGGTCCTCTGATGCATGTGATCGCCGCCAAGGCAGTCGCGCTCGGGATCGCTTCGACCGACATCTTCGCCGAACGCCAGCGCCGCACGGTCGCCAACGCCCAGGCGCTCGCGGCCGGCCTGATCGATGGCGGCATCGATGTGCTGACCGGAGGCACCGATGTCCACCTGGTCCTGGTCGACCTGACCTCGACCGGACTCGACGGCCAAGAGGGGGAGGACCGGTTGGACCAAGTCGGGATCACGGTCAATCGCAACGCGATCCCCTTCGACCCCCGGCCACCGATGAATCCGTCGGGCTTGAGGATCGGCACCCCGGCCCTATCGACCCGAGGGTTCCAGCCGGAGGATATGACCGAGATCGCTTCGATCATCAGCACTGCCCTCGGGTCGGACTTCGAGTCCCAGCGAGACGAGCTCGCGGCCCGGAGTCGAGCTCTCATGGACAAATACCCGCTTTACCCGGGGCTGGGCTGATTCGGGAAGGTTGCCGTTGGCGGCCGTTCCCGAAGGGCTCCCACGCATGAAGGTCTGGTTCGACTGCACGGCTGCCGCCCACCCGGTGGTGCTGCGACCAGTGATCGAACGTTTCCGCCAGCGCGGCGACGAGGTGCTGGTTACCGCTCGCGAGAACGGCGAGACCGTCGGCAACCTGGAGCGGCTCGGGATCGACCACCTGGTGGTCGGTGAGCACGGCGGCGCCGGCAAGTTCGGCAAGGCTTGGGCGCTGGCAAACCGCTCGGCGCGGCTCGCACGCCCGGTCTGGAAGTTCCGTCCTGACCTCGCGGTGGCCCACGGCTCGGTCGATCTGGCGGTGCTCTCCCGCGCTTTCTACATCCCTTCCGCGCAGATGCAGGACTACGAGTACGCCGGTCTGCAGCGCAAGATCGCCTGGCGGGTGGCGCGTCGGGTGCTGGTTCCCGATTCGATCCCGGTCGACCGGCTCGAGAAAGCCGGTGCGAAGGAGCGCAAGCTGGTCCGCTTCCCGGGCCTGAAGGAGGACTATTACCTATTCGACTTCGAGCCCGATCCCACGGTCCCGGAGGAGCTCGGCATCGACCTTGAACGAGCGATCCTGGTGATCGTCCGTCCGCCCCCGGAGACCGCGGCCTACCACGCCGAGAATCCCCTCTACGACCAGGTGATCGATCGTCTGGCCACTGCCGATGGCGTGAGCGCGGTGATCATTCCCCGGACCGAGGCCCAGCGCGAACGGGCCCGGTCGAAGAACTCGCCGAACCTGATCGTGCCGGAGCGGGCGATCGACGCCCAGAGCCTGATCGCGTTTGCGGATCTGGTGGTCAGCGCCGGCGGCACGATGAACCGTGAGGCGGTCGCGCTCGGCACCCCGGTCTACACGACCTTCGCCGGCAAGATGGGTGGGGTGGACGAAGCTCTGATCGGCGACGGTCAACTGAAGGAACTCGGTCGTGCCGAAGACCTGCCATTGGTCAAGCGAACCGCCCCCACCGGCCCCAAGAACCCCCGCGACCCGGACCTCCTGGTTCAGGGAATGCTCTCGGCGCTCCCCGCGTAAGGCGCCTCCAACCCAACGTTCGAGCAACCTGCAGAAACCACCGGGAGGTGTGGTTTCTGCGACATATCGCTCCTGGTAAAGGCCGACGTGCGGATTCGTTGCTCCTATGGCATGGAATCGTTGCATCCATGTCTTGTTCCGTTGCACGATTCCCGTGACGATCGTTCCATGTCAAATCAAGGTGGAAGCGGGCAGCGGCCGATGGTGGTGTCGATACGGGAGCTGGCGGAGCGACAACACGGGATGGTCTCGAGAAGCCAGATGATGGCGATAGGTCTCTCCGACCGGCAAGTAACCAGCCGCGTCGACAACGACAGGTTTGTGACGGTCAGGCGCGGCGTCTACTCGGTGGGTCATCGGCAGGCGGGCCAGAAGGGAGTCTGGATGTCCGCCGTCCTCGCTTGCGGACCAGGTGCGGTGCTCTCGCATCGAAGCGCGGCAGCGCTTTGGGGGTTCATGGATTGGAACGGTCCGGTCGAAGTGCTCAGTCCCGTGACCGGGAGACGTCGCGGCGAGAGGATCGACCCCGCCCATTTCACGCCGCCGCTGGTTCGCAAGTCAACTCACCTTGGCTCTGGGGACGTGACAATGGTCGATGGGATACCCGTAACGACCGTGGCTCGGACCTTGGCCGACCTGGCTGCGGTGCTGACCGAGCCTCAGCTCGCATCCGCGCTCGATTCGGCGGCGATCAAGAAGCTCCTCAACCTCGACGACCTGAGACGGGTCCTGGCCGAGAGTCGAGGTCGAAAGGGGATCGGAAAGCTGAGGTCACTCCTTGAGAAGTGGCACCCTCAGACCGTCATGACTCGTTCCGAGCTTGAAGCGAGATTCCTCAGGTTTCTCAAGAAGATCGGGTTCGACGAACCTCAGGTGAACGTGGAAATCGCCCTCTGTGAGGTCGATTTCTACTGGCCCGACTACGACATGATCGTCGAGCTCGACGGACGCAAGTACCACGACACGGGCCGCGGGTTCGAAGAAGACCGCGAGCGAACCGTGCGTCTGGAGCTGGCCGGCAAGAGAGTGCTGCGCTTGACCTGGGACATGGTCGTGAACCAACCCAGCGCTACCCGGCTCAAACTGTTCGAGTACCGCAAGATGGCCCTTTTCAACAAGCTGGACCTCGATCACGCTCGGGAAGAGCGGGAACGACGGATCGCGGAGCGGGAATCCGAAGAGGATGCCTGGGCCAGGGAGGACGGCTCATGGGACGAAGGCGGCGACACCTGGCAGGCCGCGTAGAGCCGCCTTCCGAAAGGACGAGCGGCCTTGGCGAAAACATCCGCGGGCGGTGGTTTCTGCAGGTTTTGTGCTCGGTTGGTTTGGCCGGGAAGCCATCTGTCGGACGGGCGTGGGAATCTATCCGGCATGGTCGAAGGGATCGATGCCGTCTGGGCCTTTCTCACGGCGGCTCTGGTCACCCTGCTCATGGTGCGGCCGGCCGAACGGCTGGCGCGGTGGGCCGGAGCGATCGATGAGCCGGGTCCGCGCAGCCAGCACACGGCGCCGACCCCGCGCATGTCCGGCCTGGCGATCCTGATCGGGATCGAGGTGGCGGGGTGGGTTTGGCTGCCGATCGACACCGAGACATTGAGCGTCCTGCTGGGCGCCGCCGTGGTCGCCCTGATCGGCGCCCTGGATGACCTGTTCGATCTGCCGGCCGGCTTGAAGCTTCTGGGCCAGTTGGGGGCGGCGACCATCCCGGTGGTCGGGGGTGTCTACCCGGCCAATCTGACCATCCCCTTCCTCGGCGGCACCGAGCTGGGCTGGGTCGCCTATCCCCTGACCGTGATCGGGATCGCCCTGGTCATGAACATCATCAACCTGATCGACGGAATCGACGGTCTGGCGGCCGGTTTTTGCGCGATTGCCTGTGCGGCGATGGCGATCATCGCGGTCTCGCTGGAGCGTTACGAAGCGGGAGCACTGGCCGCGTTGACCGCGGGCGGCGCGCTCGGCTTTCTCCGCTACGGGTTTCCGCCCGCCTCGAGCTTCATGGGGGACACCGGCTCGAACCTGCTGGGGTACATGATCGCCGTCGCTTCGGTCCAGGGGGCACTGAAGACCAATGCGGTGATCGCCTTGGTCTTCCCCCTGGTGATTCTCGCCGTGCCGCTATTCGATACCGCTTTCGTGGTCGCGAAGCGGCTCAAGTACCACCAGCCGATCTTTCAGGCCGACCGCTGGCACTTCCACCACCGGATGGCCAACATCGGCTTTTCCCAACGCCGCACCTTGCTCTATCTCTACAGCTGGTCACTGGTCTTGGCGCTGCTGGCGCTGGCCCTTCGCTTCGTGCCCTACAGCGATGACCGGGGCAACTTCGACCCGCTCTGGACAGCGATCATGGTGGCCGTTTTGCTCGCTGCGCTGGCGGTCACCGTGTACCTCGCGTTCGTGCTGGAAATCATCAAGCGGCCGCGCTGGCCGGGCGAACAAAATGGAGAAGATTGATCAAGAAAGCGCGAGGCGGCGTTTTCGGCTTGGATAAACGGATAGTGGCACCTGTCACTTTGCCGGGTCGCACCGCGTCAACCCCCCCTTCTGGGATATAGTCGCCGTCCCTTGACGACGTATGCCGCAAAGACCTCCCTCGAGGGGGATATGGGTAGCCGCAGCCTCACCGTAATCAATTTTCTGGACCTGATCGTCCTGGTCCTGGCGCTTCCCGTTTTCGTCCTTGCCGGCTTCGATCTCGCCGGTTACGCCGTGGCCGCCGTGGTCTGGCTCGCTCAGCGCGGGATCCAGCTCTGGGCCGAGCGCCAGGTGAAGGTCCAGCTCGCGGCCGGCGAGCGCACGCGCGCGATGGGCTGGGTTGCGGGCACCTCGCTCGCCCGGCCCTGGCTGATGGCCGCCGTCGTCCTTATCGCCTGCATCATCGACCGCGAGATGGGTCTTTCCGCGGCGGCGCTGCTGGTCGTACTTTTCACCGTGAACCTCGCCGCACGCGGGCTGGCGTTCCTGCTCGGCAAGACCGACAAGCCGGAGGAAGCCGCCCGATGAGCGAAGCCGTCACCCACGAGCAGATGCCCGACACCAAGACGGGCTTCAGCACCAAGGCCAAGGTTTTCTTCGGCCTCGGGATCTGGTTGGCGGTCGCGATCGCCTTTGGCCTGATCTTTGGCTCCGACGGCAAGAACGACACCTTCAAGCCGCAGGAAGAGTTCAAGCTCGATCCGTGGATCAACATCAAGCTCGCCGGGATCGACCTCTCGATCAACCGGGCGGTGCTCTATCTGTTCCTGGCTTCGATCCTGACCATCACGGTGATGGTCTGGATCGCCCGGAAGATGCAGCAGAAGCCGAACCGGGTCCAGACCGCGATCGAGGTCGCATATGACGTGACCAAGACGGACATCACCCGTAACAACATCGATGACGAGCGGCTCGCCACCAAGTGGTTCCCGTTCCTCGGTGCCCTGTTCTTCTTCATCTTCTTCTCGAACATGCTCGGCTACATCCCGCTGCCGACCAACACCCACGAGACGATCGACATCTTCGGCATCGGCGTTCCCGCCTTCGCGCTCTACGCGGCCACCGCGAACATCTCGATCCCGCTGATCCTCACGCTGATCGTCTGGATCTCGTACCACGTCGAAGGAATCCGGGCCAAGGGTCCGATCAAGTACTTCGCGAGCTGGCTACCCGCCGGCCTGGAGGACATGAACCCCTTCGGCAAGGGCGCGATCTTCCTGATCGAGGTGGTTTCGCACTTCGTCCGTCTGATCTCGCTCTCCGTCCGACTTTTCGCCAACGTCCTCGCCGGCCACCTGCTGCTCCTCTTCATGGGCGGCGGACTGGCAGTCCTGCTCGGCATCGCCGCACTCGGTGTGCTGACCTACCCGATGGCCTTCGCTTTCTACGTGTTCGAGGTCGGCATCGTGGCCACCCTGCAGGCCTTCATCTTTTCCATCCTGACCGCTATCTACATCGGCGGAGCAACCGCCGAAAGTCACTAAAAAGGAGACCCTGTAATGGATCCCAGTTCCATCGTGCCCCTCGCCGAAGTCACCGGTGACGTCACCGACGCCGGCAAGGCGATCGCCCTCGGCGTTGGCGCCGGACTCGGTTCGATCGGCGCCGGCATCGGCATCGGCTTCATCTTCGGCAAGGAGATCGAGTCGGTCGCCCGTCAGCCCGAGCTCGCTTCCGAGCTCCAGTCGATCCGCTGGCTCGGCTTCGCTCTGACCGAGGCCGTCGCCTTCTACACCTTCATCTTCGCGCTGATCGCGTTCTTCCTGTAGGCCGACCGTGGAGCCTGTTCTCTCAAATATCGTCGCCTCGTTGCCGCTGGCGGCCGAGAAGACCGAGGAGGGTGGCAGCTTCCTGGTGACGCCGGGTCTGGGTCTGATGATCTGGACCTTGGTGCTCTTCGGATTCACCTTCTGGGTGCTGAAGAAGTTCGCCTTCCCGCTGATCGGCGAGGCACTCGACAAGCGCGCGGCGACGATCCGCGAAAGCATCGAGGCAGCCGAGAAGCAGAAGGAAGAGTCCGACAAGCTGCTGGCCGATTACCGCCAGCGTCTGACCGAGGCTCGCGAACAGGCCGACGAGATTGTCTCCAAGGCCCGTAAGGCCGCCGAGAACACCAAGTCCGAGGCGACCGCCGAGGGCCAGGCCAAACGCGAGGAGCTGGTCGACGCGGCCCGCAAGGACATCGAGGCCGAGAAGACCCGGGCGCTGGACGATATCCGCAAGGAAGTCGCCAACCTGACCATCCTGGCCACCGAGCAGGTGACCCGCAAGTCGCTCGACGACCAGGCCCATAAGGAGCTGGTCGAAGACGCCCTGCGCGAGGTCGATTTCTCGGCTCTGGCCGGTGAGGATCGGAACAACTGATGGAAGAACTGGCTCGGGTATATGCCGAGTCCCTCTTTGGCGTGGCCAAGGAGAAGGGCGAGCTGGACGAAGTGCAAGCGCAGCTTGCCCAGTTCAGCGATGCCCTGGAAGGAAATCGCGAACTCGCGGTGTTCTTTTTCAGCCCCTCCTTCTCCTCGCAGGAGAAGCTCGACGGCCTCAACAGGGCGGTCGAGGGGGCGAACCCCGAAGTCCGCAACTTCCTCGAGCTGCTGATCGAAAAGCACCGGATGCCGGCCATCTCCCGCATCCGGCAGAATTTCGACGAGCTCTGGAAGCGGGAAAACGACCGGATCGAAGTGACCGTCACCAGTGCGGTTGAACTCGATCCGGCAGTCGCCCAGGAAGTCGCCAGCGCGGTCCAGAAGCAGACCGGCAAGCAGGTGGACCTGACCAGCCGCGTCGACGAGAAGATCATCGGCGGGCTCGTACTTCAGGTCGGGAACATGGTTCTCGACAGCAGCATTCGCAACAACTTGGAGAAACTCCGCCAGAGCGTGGCTCAGGCGGCCTAAGGAGGATTTGGACCGAGATGCAGATCAAGCCAGACGAGATTGCCAGCATTCTGCGGCAGCGCATCGAGGGCATTGACCCCGGTAGCGCCGACCTGACCGAGGTCGGCACCGTGCTCTCGGTCGCCGACGGTATCGCCCGTATTCACGGACTCGACAACTGCATGGCGCTGGAGATGCTCGACCTGCCCCATGGAGTTACCGGCCTGGCGCTGAACCTCGAAGCCGACAACGTCGGTGCCGTGCTGTTCGGCGAGTGGGACAAGATCGTCGAGGGCGACACCGTGAAGCGCACCGGTCGCTTGCTCGAGATCCCGGTCGGCGAGGAGTTCCTCGGCCGGATGGTCGACCCGCTCGGTCGTCCGCTCGACGGCAAGGGCGATATCAAGTCGTCCCAGACCCGCCCGGCCGAGTTCAAGGCTCCCGGCGTGATCAGCCGCCAGCCCGTCCGCGAGCCGCTCCAGACTGGGATCAAGTCGATCGACGGCATGATCCCGGTCGGTCGTGGCCAGCGCGAGTTGATCATCGGTGATCGCCAGACCGGCAAGACCTCGGTCACGATCGATTCGATCATCAACAACAAGGACTCGGGAGTGATCTCGGTCTACGTCGCGATCGGTCAGCGGATGTCGACGATCGTCCAGGTCCGCGAGGTCCTCGAGGCCGCCGGCGCCATGGAGAACACGATCATCGTCGCCGCCCCCGCCGACGAGGCCGCCCCGATCAAGTTCATCGCTCCGTACGCCGGAACCGCGATGGCCGAGTACTTCCTCTACAAGGGCGGTCACGCGCTCTGCATCTATGACGACCTCACCAAGCACGCTTACGCGTACCGCCAGATGTCGCTGCTCCTGCGGCGTCCGCCGGGACGTGAGGCTTACCCGGGTGACGTCTTCTATCTGCACTCGCGTCTGCTCGAGCGGGCGGTCAAGCTGAGCGACGAAGAGGGTGGCGGATCGCTGACCTCGCTGCCGATCATCGAGACCCAGGCCAACGACGTCTCGGCCTACATCCCGACCAACGTGATTTCGATCACCGACGGCCAGATCTTCCTCGAGTCGGACCTCTTCAACTCGGGCGTACGCCCGGCCATCAACGTCGGCATCTCGGTGTCGCGAGTCGGTGGTGACGCCCAGACCAAGGCCATGAAGAAGGTCGCCGGCAAGATGAAGGGCGAGCTCTCCCAGTACCGCGACCTCGCTGCTTTCGCCCAGTTCGGATCCGAGCTCGACGCCGAGACCCAGCGCACGCTGGCCCGCGGTGAGCGTCTGGTCGAGCTGCTCAAGCAGAACGAGCGCGACGCCCTATCGGTTGCCGACCAGGTCGCCTCGATCTACTCGGGCACCGGCGGTTTCCTCGACCGGATCAAGGTCGAGCGGGTCCAGGACTTCCTGGTCGACCTGCTGGCTCGACTCCACTCGGACAACAAGGCGCTGTGCGACCGGATCAACGAGACCGGGCAGCTGCCGGAAGAGGACGAGAAGGAACTCGCCGACGCGATCGGCGGCTTCGTCGACGACTTCGGGCCCGACTTCGACGAGAACGGCGAACCGCTGGCCGAAGGCGAGTCCGACCGGGTCGATCACGCCCACGCGGCCGAGCCCGACTCGGCCGGCGAGGAAGTGGTCGAAAACGAGGAGGCGACCACTGCCGCCTAGGCAGTAACCAACCGTTCTCCTCTAGGGGAGGCAAGGGACCCGAATGGCCAACCGCAAAGAAGTCACAAACCAGATCACCAGCGTCAAGAACATCCGCCAAATCACGCGCGCGATGGAAATGGTGGCTGCCGCCCGGCTGCGCCGGGCAGAGACGCGGATCGAGCACCTGCGGCCCTACGCCCAGGCGATGCGGCGCATGACGCAGCGCGCCGCCTCCGAAGCCGGAGCGGTCAATCAGCTCCCGATCCTCGAGCAGCGCGAAGACGTCAAGCGCGTCGGTTTGCTGCTGGTCACCGGTGATCGTGGCCTGGCGGGCGCGTTCAACGCCAACATCCTGCGCGACGGCCTCAGCCGCCGTGACGAACTGAAGGCCGAAGGCATCGAGACCGTGTTCTACGCGGTCGGCCGGCGCGGCGATGGTGCTCTCACCTTCCGCAAGGCCGAGCCGGAGAAGTCGTGGACCGGCTTTACCGACCGTCCCGCCTTTTCGGATGCCCGGGAAATCGGGGAAACGCTCGCCTCGGCCTACGTGGACGGCGAGGTCGACCGGGTCGAGGTCATTTACAACCGTTACGTCTCGCCACTCACCCAGCATGTCCAGCGTCTGATCCTGCTTCCGGTCCAGGAAGCCGAGGTCATCGGCGAGGGTGCTGAGGAAGAGAGCGGGGAGGAGCTCACCGGCGAACTGGCCGAAGCCCACGCCCGCGCTTCCTGGGAGTACGAGCCGGAGGCCGAGCAGCTGCTGGCCACGGTCATTCCCGATTACGTGAACACTTCGCTTTACCGCAATCTGCTCGAGTCGGCAGCGTCCGAACTCGGCGCCCGGATGACGGCCATGCGCAGCGCGGCCGAGAACGCGGAAACCATGATCGATGACCTGACCCTGGAGATGAACCGGGTCCGTCAGGCCGAGATCACACAGGAAATTCTGGAAGTCGTAGGCGGCGCGGAGGCGCTCGGCTAAGCGACGTCACCGACTGAAACTGGAACTGGAGATATGTCAGAGAACAACGGCAATAACACCGGACGAATCGAGGAAATTCAGGGCGTCGTGGTCGACGTGGTCTTCCCCGACAAACTGCCCGAGATCTACTCGGCCGTGGAGATCCAGGTCGAGCAGAGCGACACTCGCGAAGGCGCCAACCTGATCTGCGAAGTCCAGCAGCACCTCGGCGACGACCGGGTCCGCACCGTGGCCATGGACGCGACCGACGGCCTGCGCCGCGGCGATCTCGTGGTCGACACCGGTGGCCCGATCACCGTTCCGGTCGGTGACGTCACCCTGGGCCGAATCTTCAACCTGCTCGGTGAGCCAATCGACGGCGGCGACGCGCTGCCCGCGGACGTCGAGCGCTGGCCGATCCACCGTCCCTCCCCGGACGCGACCGACCTGACCCCCAACCAGGAGATCCTCGAGACCGGCATCAAGGTCGTCGACCTCCTCGCCCCGTACGTGAAGGGCGGCAAGATCGGGCTGTTCGGCGGTGCCGGCGTCGGCAAGACCGTCCTGATCCAGGAGCTGATCCACAACATCGCCCAAGAGCACGGCGGCCTCTCGGCTTTCTGCGGCGTCGGCGAGCGGACTCGTGAGGGCACCGACCTCTACCTCGAGATGACGGAGTCCGGCGTCATCGACAAGACGATGATGGTCTTCGGTCAGATGAACGAGCCTCCCGGAGCCCGTCTCCGTGTCGCGTTGTCCGGTCTGACCATGGCCGAGTACTACCGTGAGGCCGGCGGCCAGGACGTGCTGCTCTTCATCGACAACATCTTCCGGTTCACCCAGGCCGGCTCCGAGGTCTCGGCCCTGCTCGGCCGCATGCCCTCCGCCGTCGGTTACCAGCCGACCCTGGAAACCGAGATGGGGCAGCTCCAGGAGCGGATCACCTCGACCTCGCGTGGCTCGGTCACCTCGGTCCAGGCGATTTACGTCCCGGCCGACGACTACACCGACCCGGCTCCGGCCTCGGTGTTCGCCCACCTCAACGCGACCACCGCACTCTCGCGGGCGATCTCGGAGAAGGGCATCTACCCGGCCGTCGACCCGCTCGACTCGTCGTCCACCATTCTCAAGCCAGACATCCTCGGCGAGGATCACTACAACACGGCGACCGAGGTCCAGCAGGTCCTGCAGCGCTACAGCGAGCTGCAGCAGATCATCGCCATCCTCGGCATCGACGAACTCGCCGACGAAGACAAGGTTCTGGTCTACCGCGCCCGTAAGATCGAGCGCTTCCTCTCGCAGCCGTTCTTCGTCGCCGAGCAGTTCACCGGCTCGCCGGGCCAGTACGTGCCCGTCGCCGAGACCGTCCGCGGGTTCCGCATGATCCTCGACGGCGAGATGGACGAGTACCCGGAGAACGCGTTCTACATGAAGGGCTCGATCGACCAGGTCATCGAGCAGGGCAAGAGCTAAAGGACTTCTGGGAAGTTGGCTGGCGAAAGCACATTCACGGTCGAGGTCCTCACCCCCGAGGGTGAGGTCTATAACGGCGAGGTGGTCCAGCTCTCGACTCGGACCGTCACCGGTGAGATCGGCATCCTGGCGCGTCACGTGCCGGTCCTCGCCGCACTCAAGCCGACCCTGCTGCGCCTCAAGGTCTCCGAGTCGGAGACCAAGGAGTGGGCTCAGTCCCACGGCATGCTGCAGGTCTTCGCCAACAACGCCCAGGTGCTGCTCGAGGAAGCGATCGAGCCTTCGCGGCTCGATACGGCCTCATTGGAAGAGCAGAAGGCCGACGCCGAAGCCCGCCTCGCCGACGAATCGACGGGCGAAGCCGCCCGCGAGGTCGCCCAGCGCGACCTCGAACGCGTCGAAGCGTTCCTCGAGATCGCCGCCTAACCGCGGCCGGCGAGCTTCGCCCCGCCTCCAAGCTGGACCCGCCGCCTCCAAGCTCGACTCGACGCCTCCAAGCTCGACTCCCCGCCGACGCTGCGTTTACGCGGCGTACCCTCGCTGCGCGATGAGGCGCCACTTTTTGGATTATTTGTCCAACTTTTGGCTTCTCGTTGATTGTGCGCCGGGAGCCGGGTCCGGCTCGGAGTGATGTCCCGGCGATCGAGTCTCCTCGAGCGCCCCCTGAACCACGGGGTTTCGGGGTAACCAATACCCTTCCTTGATGGACGATTTGCTCGCCCTGGCGGAGCAATTGATTGGTTATGACACTTCGTCGGAGGACGGGGTGCATGAGGCTGCCGGTTTCATCAAGGGATGGCTTGACAGCCGTGGTGTGGAGACCGAACAGGGAGTGTGTCGCGGGCTCCCGGTGATCACCGCTTCGCACGGTGAGCGAGATGTCCCGACCGTGATATTCCACGGTCACATCGACGTGGTGCCGGCCGAGCCCGGCCAGTTCGAGGCCCGGATCGAAGGCGATCGCCTGATCGGTCGCGGCGCCTACGACATGAAGGCAGCCCTGGCCGCGATGATGCTTGCGCTGCCAACCGAGGATGATCCGCTGCCCGGTGTCCGGGTGGTGCTCGGGATCGTCTCCGATGAGGAATCCGAGGAGGCCGAAGACCGGGGCAGCAATTTCCTGGTCCGGAAGCCGGAATCCCCGGCCCAATCAAACGGAGTTGCCGCGACGAGTGGCGGCATGGGTCTGGAAGGAGACTTCGCGATCACCGGTGAACCCACCGACATGCATGTCGGAGTCGCGGCGAAAGGTGTTTTGGCTCTGCGCCTTACGGTGGCCGGCCGGGCGGCGCACGGTTCCACGCCTTGGCTCGGGGACAACGCGGTCTTAAGGGCCGTGGACATGTTCCGTGGGGTGGAATCACTACCCTTTGCGAGAGAAAGCTCCGAGCTCTTCGACCGCCCCTCGATAAATCTCGGCCGGATTTGGGGCGGCGACGCGCTCAACAAGGTTCCCGACTCTTGCGCGATAGACGTAGACATCCGCTACCTGCCACACCAGGACCCAGCTCAGATCCGCGAGCAGATCGAGGATCTCGGTCCGGTCCGGATCGAGACGATCATCGAGTTGCCGCCGGTCGGTGGCGGCGGTACCGACTCGCCCTGGATCAGGGCCCTGACCTCAGCTGCCTCCGATCATCACGAGGGGCCATCGCTTTCAGTCGGACGGGACGGCGCCTCGGATGCCGTCTCCTTCATTCGGGCGGGCATTCCGGCGGTCGAGTTCGGCCCGGTCGGCTCCGGCCACCACGGCCCCGACGAATGGGTGTCGATCCCGTCGCTGATCGCCTATCGCTCGGCGCTTCGCGAGTTCCTCGAACGCTCGGCCGGGAGGGGGTGACCCGATGACCGACGAACCCAAGGAATTCGACGAGGAGGAAGACCGGCCCGAGGACGCCGGGACCGAGGCGGGCCCGTCCGCTGACGATACCTCCGCCGCCCCGCCGCCGGGCGAGTATGTGGAACCGCCGACCGAAGAGCTCTTCGCGTTCGAGGCCAGGGTTGAAGACGGTGATGTCCCTGACCTGGACCCGGTCTTCCGCGCTGCTCTGCTCGAAAGCTCCGAAAGCGTCGTTCCCGACGAATCCGGCCCGGCCAAGGCAACCCCCACCGAGCCGCCTGCGGCCGAGCCGACCGGGGCGATGCCGCCCACCGGGCCCGAGGCGCCTCCCGTCCCGGTAACCGGGACCCCCGGATCGCCCCCGGAGGAGCCGGCGACCGCCGACGAACCACTGACCGGCGAGGAGCCGGCGACCGCCGACGAACCACTGACTGGCGAGGAGCCGGCCACCGGTACCCACGAATGGGACCCCCCCTCAGAGACCGGGATCACCGCGGAACAGACGGCGGTTCTCCAGGCCACGGCCCGCAGCGAGGTGCACGACGCGATCGAGTATTCCCGTCGCACCGGCAAGCGCTGGGATCCACCACGCCCACCCGCAGGCGGCGATTTCGACCAGCCCGCCAAACGCCCCCATTACTGGTGGCGGTTCCTGCTCGCCGTCGTGCTGATCATCGGCTCGTTCGCGACCGCGACCCAGGCTTCGGTGATGCACATCGTCAATGACATCGGCAACAAGATCGGGACCGGCGGACACGAGATCAAGCTTCCGTCCTGGATGATCAGCGACGCTGACGGTCCCCAGACCATCTTGATCATCGGCTCCGACGTCCGCACCGGGGGCGGCGATACGGCCGACGACCCAGGCCGCTCCGACACCACGATGCTGGTCCGGCTCGACCCGGATACGGACCAGATCGCCATGCTCTCGATCCCGCGGGACCTCTACGTCGACATTCCCGGAGTCGGATATGACAAGTTCAACGCCGCTTATAGCTACGGAGGCACGAAGCTGACGCTGCAGACGATCAAGCAGCTCACAGGCCTCGACATCAACAACGTGGTCAATATCGGGTTCCAGGGCTTCGCCGACGTGATTGACGCGATCGGCTGCGTCTACGTGGACGTCGACCGACATTACTTCAACGACAACGCCGGCCTACCGGTCTCCGAGCAGTACGCGACGATCGACATCGATGCCGGCTATCAGAAGCTCTGCGGTTACGACGCCCTGGATTTTGCCCGCTACCGGCACACCGACTCCGACCTGGTCCGGGCCGCCCGGCAACAGGACCTGATCGGCGAGGTCCGCAACCGGCTCAACTTCAGTCAGATCTTCAAGCACCGCGACGAACTTCTGGACGCTTTCACCGACAACACATCCTCGACGATCAAGGACAGCGACCAGATATTCCAGCTGCTGGCCCTGCTCTTCGACTCCCGCGGTGCCGCGGTCACCGAGGTCTCGTTCCCCTCGACCTTCACAATGCGAGACGGGGTCTCCTACGTCGAAGCGACCCCGACGCAGATCGAAGGGGCGGTCAACAAGTTCCTCGGCTTCAAGGACGATCCCGGCCCTGTAGGAACCCTGGATGAAGGCGACGGCGCCGGCAACAAGGCCCGCAAAAAGGCCGCGAAGAAACGTGCGAAAAAGACCGTGGACTCCACCTCGAAGATCCCGACGAAGGAGAACGACGGGTTGGTCGACGATTCTACGAGCGGTCTCTCCCAAGCCCAGGCGTTGGACGAGCAGATCACCCGCCGCGACTTCCCGGTCTTCTACCCGAAACGGATGCCCGAGGGCGCGATCTACGAGACCGACCAGGCCCGCGTCTACCACACGCGTGACCCGGAAAAGAACGTTTTCGGCGCGTACCGCATGGTGATGTCGGTGCTGAAGGACGACGGAACCCACTACTTCGGGCTGCAGGGCCTGCGCGGCTGGACCGACCCGCCGATCCTCGAGGCCCCGCACGAGGAAGTCGAGATGGACGATCGTAAGTTCCAGGTCTACCCGGAGGGGGACCGGATCAGGCTGGTCTCCTGGACCGACGGCGACAACGTCTACTGGATCGCGAACTCCCTGCTCCTCACCCTCGACAATGAGCAGATGCTCGGCATGGCTCGGTCCACCCGGGCTTTCACCCCCAACAAGTGAGTGAGATGAACTTAGAAGAGAAGGCGCCGATCGGCGTCGTCGGGGTCGGCTGGGTCGGCCTCGTAACCGCTGCATGTTTCGCCGAGATGGGCCATCCCGTGGTCGCCCGCGACGTGATCCCGGAGAAGGTAGAAGCGCTGGGTCGCGGCGAGATCACTATCCACGAGCCCGGCTTGGCCGAGTTGCTGGAGAAGAACCGCGACCGTTTGACCTTCACCACCGACATGGACGAACTGCTCAACTCGGCTCGCCTGCTTTTCGTCTGCGTGGATACGCCGCCGACCTACTCCGGAGATGCGGATCTCTCGCGAGTCCAGTCCGTGGTCAGCGACCTGAAGGCCGACGGAGACCACGTGCTGATCATGAAGAGCACCGTGCCGGCCGGTACCGGCACCTCGATCCGCCGCGAACTGCCCGGACTCGCCTACGTCTCCTGCCCCGAGTTTCTGAAGGAGGGGACCGCGGTCGCCGACTTCATGAATCCCGACCGGGTCGTGGTCGGGGCCGAGCCGGAGGATGTCGAGGCGGCGGAAGAAGTGGCCGAGCTTTACCGGCCGTTGGGCGGCGAGATCGTGATGACAGACACCGCCAGTGCCGAGATGATCAAACTCGCCTCGAACGCCTATCTCGCGACTCGCATCTCGTTCATCAACGAGATCGCGAACGTCTGCGAAGAGGTCGGCGCCGATGTGGGGGAGGTCGCCCGGGGGATGGGCATGGACGAGCGGATCGGTCCGCACTTCCTGCGCCCCGGCATCGGCTTCGGCGGTTCCTGCTTCCCCAAGGATGTCAACGCCCTGAAGTTGCTCGCCGGCAACTCTGGCTACCACTTCCAGCTGCTGAACTCGGTGATCGAGGTGAACGAGCTCCAGAAGAGAAGGGTGGTCAGCAAACTGGCCAAGCATCTGGGATCGTTGGTCGGCAAACGGATCGCGTTGCTCGGACTCGCCTTCAAGCCGGACACGGACGACATGAGGGAAGCCTCGAGCCTCGTCCTAGCCGCCCGGTTGAGGGGCGAAGGTGCGGAAGTTCTTGCATACGATCCGGTCGCGATGGGTAATGCAAGGACTCTTCTGCCCGGAGTAGAAATGAGAGAAACAGCCCAGGAAGCCCTTGACGGTTCAGACGCGGCGGTGCTGGTCACCGAGTGGTCAGAATTCAAGGAGATCGACTGGTCTGAGGCGGCCGATCGGATGCGGAGGCCATTGCTTATAGACGGAAGAAACTTCCTTGATGCCGGCACCCTTCGTTCTGCCGGATTCCTTTACGAGGGAATCGGTAAGGCAGGGGACCGGTGACGAAAGCGGGTAAGACGGATTGCAGGCACTGGTACTGGTTGGGGGCAGGGGTACAAGGCTAAGGCCCCTGACCTACGAAACGCCAAAGCCGGCCCTGACCCTGGTCGACCGGCCGTTTCTCAACTACATGACAGAGTGGCTGGGCCGCCACGGAGTCGATGAGGTAATCCTCGCCTGTGGTTTCCTGCCTGATGAAATGAAGAGCGTGCTCGGTGATGGTGAGCCGGGCGGCCCACGCCTGAAGTACCTGGTCGAGGAAGAGACCCTCGGTACCGCCGGCGCGATTCGCTTCGCGCTCGAGCATCTCGATGAACGGTTCTTCGCCCTCAACGGGGACGTGCTCGCCGACCTCGACCTCACCGCGCTGTGGAAGCAGCATGAGGAGACCGGTGCCCGGGCCACTCTCGGCCTCTACAAGGTCGAGGACTCGAGCAGCTACGGCCTGGTCGACGTCGACGATGACGGCCAGGTGCTCAAGTTCAGCGAGAAAGATCCCGACCGGGCCGGACCCGGCCTGATCAACGCCGGCACCTACATACTCGAGCGGGAGGCGATCGAGGCGATCCCGCCCGGGCGCGAGGTTTCGATCGAAAAGGAGTTCTACCCGTCGATCACCGGAAAGGGGCTCTACGCTCGCGAACTCGAGGGTTATTGGATGGATTTCGGCACCCGCGAGCGTTACTTCGACGCGACGTGGGACATTCTCGAAGGTCGGATAAAGACCGAGGTGGCGACCAACAGCGATGGGGTTCACATCGCCCCGGACGCGGAGGTCGACCCGAACGCCACGATCGGGCCAAGAGCGGTGATCGGTCCGGGCGCGAAGGTCGGTCCGGGGGCGCGGGTCAACGGTTCGGTCCTACTCGACGGAAGCACGGTCGGGGCCAACGCCACGATCGAGGCTTCGATCATCGGTCCCGGCGTAAATATTGCGGCAGGGGATACGGTAGGAGATGAGGTCCTTGGCAAGAATCAGGTTGGTGAGGTCATGAATGCTTGAGGACGTACTCGATATCCCGAACCACATTCGCGACGCGCTCTGGCGCGTTGATTCGGCTCAACTCAAAGCCCGCCCGTCGGCCGGCTTCGTGGTTTGCGGCATGGGTGGCTCCGCAATCGGAGCGGAGTTGGCGCGAGGCCTGCTCGGCGACCGCCTGACCGGTCCGCTGATCGTCTCCCGCACCTACGGCCTGCCGAAGTGGGTGACTGCCGACTGGGCCGTGCTCGCTTCGAGCTACTCGGGCGACACCGAAGAGACCCTGGCCTCCTTCAAGGACGCCGGTGAAGCGGGAACCCACCGCTGGGTCGCTGGGACCGGAGGTGAGCTCGGCGCTCGGGCCCGGGACGCCGGCATCGGAGTGGTCGGCCTGCCGGGCTTCTTCCAGCCGCGGATGACGGTCGGTTACATGACGGTTGTCGCCACCTACATTGCCCATCTGTCCGGCGTGGCACCCGATGTGCGGCGTGAACTGGAGCAGGCGGCGGATTTCCTTGATTCTCGGAAGGCCGACATGGAACCACTCGCCAGGGCATTGGCCTCGCAAATAGGCGACACTCCCGTTGTCGTGCATGGAGCAAGCCTCACAACGGCCCCGGCCAGGCGCTGGGCCAACCAGTTCAACGAGAACGCCAAGCAACTCGCCTTCTCAGCTGAGATCCCCGAAGCGAACCACAACCTGATGGAGGCGTGGTCGAAGGGGAGCGGCGGCCTCGGAGCGGTCTTCCTGACGGATTCGGGACAGTCGGCCCGCGAACGGCGCCGGATGAAACTCACCGCGGAGTCGATCGAGAAGACGGGCGCCCAGGTTTTCGAAGTGGAGACCCTCGGCGAGACCCGCTCGGAACGGCTGTTCTGGGCGGTCATGTTCGGTGATCTGGTTTCAGTCGAAGTCGCCTCCCTGCGCGGAGTCGATCCTCTGCCGGTCGACGAGATCCAGAACTTCAAACGGCGCCTGGGCAAGACCTGATGAGGGCGATGGTGCTGGCCGCCGGACTGGGCACCAGGCTCAGGCCAGTGACCCGAGCCGTGCCCAAGCCGATGGTGCCGGTGCTGAACCGCCCGGTGATGGAGCACATCGTGGGGCTTTTGGCCACCCATGGCTTCACCGAAGTGATCGCCAACATCCACTGGTATCCCGAGGTCATAAAGGACCACTTCGGGGACGGGTCCGGGTTCGGGATCGACCTCACCTACAGCTTTGAAGATGAGCTGCTCGGAACTGCCGGCGGAGTCCGTTTCGCTTCTCATTTCTTCGAAGACGACTTCCTGGTCATCTCCGGCGACGCGATGACCGATATCGACCTGGCCGCGATGAGGGAGTTCCACCGAGCCCACGGCGGAATCGCCACCCTTGCGACCCGGCGGGTCACCGATACCTCGGAGTTCGGCGTGGTGATCACCGATGAAGCCGGTCGCATCCAGGGCTTCCAGGAGAAGCCGGACCCGGCCGAGGCTCTCTCCGACCTTGCCAACTGCGGTATCTACATGTTCAACCGGGAGATCTTCGACCACTTCCCCGGCCCGGGTGAAAGCAAACTCACCGCTCCGGGGCATCCCGAGGGGTTCGCGGACTGGGCCTATGACGTGTTCCCGCGGCTACTCGACCTGGGTATCGATTTCTACGCCCACGAGACCGAGGCCTATTGGAACGACATCGGCACGATCGGCGAACTCGTCCAAAGTAACTTCGATGGTCTCTCCGGCGAGGTCGACCTCGGCCTGCCGGATGAAGAGGCTCTCCCCGGGGTCTGGGTCGAGGGGGAGGTCGAAGGACTCGAAGGGGCGGAGATCGACGGTCCGGTCCTGATCGGCGACGGCGCCCGAATCGGCGAAGGCGCCCAATTGGTCGGCCCCTTGGTGCTCGGCGCCGACTGCTCGATCGGCGCCGGCGCCGGGGTTCGCGAGGCGGTCCTGCTGGGCCGCGCCTCGCTGGAAAGGGGCGCCTTCCTCGCCGGTGGCCTGCTCGGCCCGACGAGGGACTAGGCAGGGCGGCTCGCTAGCGGATTCTCGCTTGCTTGGTGAGTTCGCGTTACCTATTTGTTGCACCCATAGAGCCACGTGTGAGCTTTTCTTGGACATGGTTGTGGGATGGGACTCACTCGTTTCTGTGGCTGGCTCGTCCCGGCTCGGTGCCCGCTCTGTCGACGGCCGGTCGATCCGGACCGGCTGGTCTGTGGCGAGTGCATGCGTGAACTCAACCGGGCGCCGGTCCTGCGGGAAGATCCCCCCGAAGGGGTCGACCGGATCGTCTCCTGCGCCGACCATGAAGGAGTCCCCAGAGCGCTGCTCGCCGCCTTCAAGTTCCGGCGGCTTACCGGCCTGGCCCCGTTGATCGCCGGCTTCATGGCGGATGCCGCGGGACCGCCGCGCGAAGGCCAGACGATCATGGTTCCGGTGCCGCCGGCTCGGATCCGGACCTGGCTGCGGGGCTTCGACCCGGTCGGCCTGCTCGCGATCGAAGTCGCCCGCTCGACCGGGATCACGCTGCCGGATGATCCACTGCTCTACCGGCGAGGCCAGGCCCGTCAACGGGGTCGGGGAAGGGCCGGGCGGCTCGGCGACCCGCCGGACATTCGCCCGCTCGAGGGGGCGGGCCGGTTGCTCGGTGGTCGTGAGGTGCTGCTGTTAGACGACGTCATGACCACGGGTGCGACTCTGGCGACGGCCGCCGCGAGCGTCCGACAGGCCGGGGCGGCCTCGGTCTCGGCCCTGACCTTCACCCGGCGGCTGTAGGGGCATGGGCCGGGGCTTTGGGGAGGTATTGCCCTTTATCTGAGCCCTGCCTCGGGAAGTCGGATTCGGCGGCAATTCCGGAATCAGTACTTATCCCCCTTGTCAACATCCTGTTGCGCGGCTACCATCGCTCAAAGGAACACAACCCCGCCAGGAGGTCCCATGCGAATCGAGATTCGTGGTCGCAACGTCGAAGTCAACGACGAGTTGCGCGAGCAGGTGGCCCAGCGATTCAAGCGGCTCGGTGAACAGGTTTCGCCGCTTGCTCGCATCGAAGTTGTTGTCTCCGAGGAGCAGAACCCGGCCATCGCCGAGAAATTCGTGGCCGAGGCGACGCTTCACCTGAAAGGCGTGACACTCCACGCCCATGAGGCGAGCCCCGAAATGACGCACACCATCCACGAGATCGCCGAGGACATGCGCCGGCAGGTCAAACGTCATCGGGAGAAACGAAGGAAGCGAAGGGAGACCCGAAAGCTAGTCAACCGCCTCCAGGGCCGCGAGGCCGGAGGCGCCCAGCCCGGCCTCTAAGGGATAGCGGCCGGAGATCCGCCCGCCTTCACCGTTTCGTGTGGGCGGGGGTCAACCGGAAAGGCGGGTCGGACCGCCGTCTTACTCGTCAGAGCGAAGGGGCCGGATTCCGGCCCCTTCGTCTTGCCGGGGACCCAACCTTTAATCGGCCGTGACCGTCAACGGCTAACCTTGTCTCCATGGCAATCCAGCTAATCGATCGTGCGCTCAGGATGGGGGAGGGGCGCAAGTTCAAGGCATACGAGAAAAGGGTCGACTCGATCAACCGGATCGAACCCGAAATGAAGGAACTCGAGGACCACGAACTGCTCGAGGAAGCCAACTCCATTCGCGAGCGGGCAAAGAACGGAGAGTCGCTCGATGACCTGCTGCCAGAATCGTTCGCGCTGACCCGTGAGGCCGCTCTCCGCACGCTCGGACAGCGCCACTACGACGTTCAGCTGATCGGCGGGATGGTCGTCCACGACGGCGCCATCGCCGAAATGAAGACCGGTGAGGGCAAGACCCTGACCAGCACCCTGGCCATCGTGCTCAACGCGCTGGGCGGCAAATCCGTCCACGTCGTCACCGTCAACGATTACCTCTCCAAGCGCGACGCGCTCTGGATGAAGCCGATCTACGACATGCTCGGCGTCTCCGTCGGCTGGATCCAGGAGAACGACGAACCGGCCGAACGGCGCGAGAAGTACGCCTGCGACGTGACCTACGGGACCAACTCCGAATTCGGCTTCGACTACCTGCGTGACAACATGGCCGCGTCGCTCGAGCAGAAGGTCCAGCGTGCCCACGACTTCGCGATCGTCGACGAAGTCGACAACATCCTGATCGACGAGGCCCGGACCCCGCTGATCATCTCCGGTGCGCCCGAGGAGGCGGCCCAGACCTACTACACCTTCGCCCGCTTGGCCAAGCAGCTCGAAGGGGTTCCCGCCAAGACCAAATTGAAGTCGATGGGCGAGAGCAAGGACACCTCCGAGGCCGACTACGACTACGAGTACGACGAAAAGCACAAGACCGTCTCCCCGACCGAGCGTGGCGTCGACAACGCGGAGAAATTCGTCGGCGTCGACAACCTCTACATGGCCGAGAACGGCAACCTGGTCAATCACCTGATTCAGGCGCTCAAGGCCGAGTCCCTCTACAAGAAGGACAAGGACTACGCCGTGGTCGACGGCGAAGTGATGATCATCGACGAGTTCACCGGCCGCATCCTCGAGGGGCGGCGCTGGTCCGAGGGGCTCCATCAGGCGGTCGAGGCGAAGGAAGGCGTGGCGATCCGCGAGGAGAACCAGACCCTCGCCACGATCACCCTGCAGAACTACTTCCGCCTCTACGACAAGCTTTCCGGCATGACCGGTACCGCCCTGACCGAGGCGACCGAGTTCATGAAGATCTACAAGATCCCGGTGGTCGAGGTTCCGACCAACCGTCCGATCACCCGTGACGATCAGAACGACCAGATCTTCAAGACCAAGGAAGGCAAGTGGAACGCCGTCCTGCGCGAACTGGTCGCCCGCCACGAGACCGGCCAGCCGATCCTGGTCGGCACGGTCTCGGTCGAGGTCTCGGAAATGATCTCGAACGAACTGAAGAAGCAGGGCATCGAGCATGTCGTGCTGAACGCGAAGCCCGAGCACGCCGAGAAGGAAGGCGAGACGATCGCCCAGGCCGGCCGAAAAGGCGCGGTCACGATCGCCACCAACATGGCCGGCCGTGGCGTCGACATCAAGCTGGGTGGCGATCCGGAAGGCATGGCCCACCCGCTGGTCGCCAAGCAGGGCCTCCAACCCGAGGACGAGGGATACAACGAGGCGGTCGAGAAGATCGCGGCGGAGTTGAAGCCACAATGTGACGCCGAGGCGGAGGAAGTCAAGGCGCTTGGCGGTCTGTTCATCTGCGGCACCGAACGTCACGAGTCGCGTCGAATCGACAACCAGCTCCGCGGTCGTGCGGGCCGCCAGGGCGACCCGGGCGCTTCCCGGTTCTTCCTCTCCGCCGAAGACGACGTGATCCGTCTCTTCGCCGGTGACCGCATCTACAAGATCCTCGATCGGCTCGGACCGACCGACGAAGAGGGCCACGAGATGCCGCTCGAGGCCAAGATGCTCACCAAGACCGTCGAGAACGCGCAGAAGAAGGTCGAAGAGCAGAACTTCCTGATCCGTAAGCGCGTGCTCGAGTACGACGACGTGATGAACGAGCAGCGCCGCGTGATCTACAAGTACCGCGGCGAGATCCTCGAAGGTCGCGACATGTCGGAAATCGCCCGTGAGGAATTGGAGGGTGTGATCGGCCGCCTGGTCGATGAGTACCTGGCCGGCGACATCATCGAGGAATGGGACCTGCCGGGTCTCGACTCTCAGCTGCACCAGATCTGGCCCTGTGCGATCGACGTGGCGGGTATGGCCCCCGAGTCGACCGAACCCGAAGCGCTCAAGCAGGATCTCTACGAAGACGCCCAGAAGGCCTACGACGAACGTGAGGCCGAGTTCGGCGAGGAAGTCATGCGCTACCTGGAGCGGACCCTGCTGATGCAGGTGATCGACTCCCGCTGGCGCGAGCACCTCTATGACATGGATTACCTGCGTGAAGGGATTCACCTGCGCGGGTTCGCCCAGATCGACCCCCTGGTCGCCTACAAGAACGAGGGCTACTCGATGTTCCAGGAGCTGATGAACGGCATCTGGGAAGAGTTCAGCCGTCTCGTCTTCAACGTCGAGATCGAGATCGAGCCCGAACAGGCCAACGGCGCTTTTGCCCCCCCGGCTGATGAGCCGAGCGACTCGAATCTCGATTACTCGGGCGGAACCATGGAAGCTCAGCCCTCGGCCCTGGCCGAGGTCGCGGCAGGCGCCACACCAGGTCCGGCCGAAGTCGGTGGGGTGCCGGGCGTAGCGCCCGGCGGCGTGCCCAACGTCGGCGGTGTCGAACCCGGCGGGGCGACCACCGTGGTCAAGTCAGACAAGGAAAGCATCGGACGAAACGACCCCTGCTGGTGCGGCTCCGGCAAGAAGTTCAAGAAGTGCCACGGCGCCTAGTCTGAGCAAGACCTTCGGGGTCTCAGATCACGATGACCCCCGAAGAGAAAACGGTCCGTGAGTTCGTCTCGACCTTCAACCGGTCGGAACTCGACGCCTTCGTCGCGCTGCTTGACCCCGAGGTCGAGATCCATGGGATGCGTGGCACCCGCAAGGGTCGCGACGAAGCCAGGGAGTGGGCGACCAAGACCCCCGGCGGGGTCCAGCAGACCGTCTTGATCCAGTCCTGTGAGCAGGCCGGCGACCGCGTCCTTATGAACGTGAAGCGGGAGTGGCGCTGGGAAGAGGACAACGAGCTCGCCTATGTCGATGAACTCGCCTGGCTCTTCCAGCTACGGGAGACCAAAGTGTTGAGCTGGCAACCCTTCGAAGACAATGAAAAAGCCCGGGTCGCCTTCACGGCCTGACCCAAGGCGACGCAGGTTTTGTGTCGATCCGACGCATTACCTGCGTCACCGTTGA
>Ga0182738_1000930_pt1 | contig 38689 bp, 32 predicted proteins | sample eDN5th30CBELigMG_FD_128876 | JGI IMG/M metagenome (GOLD analysis project Ga0182738, IMG submission 128876) | Enriched Miracle-Growth compost microbial communities from Emeryville, California, USA - eDNA 5th pass 30_C BE-Lig MG (version 2)... ...
CCGCTCCACCTCTTTCTCGTAGAACACCTGCAAGCGCACCAGCTACAGAATTGGGACTAGACTTTGCTGAAACCTTTAATATCTCCATTTCTAGCTCCTCCTTGTTTAACCCCCCCGCATGTTTCATTAAGATTAATGAACATATCAGGATATATATCATTCCAATGTTACTATATTCCAAGTTTAATACACATATTCCAGCTTGGACATAAAAACTTAGAAAATATTTGATTTCAGGGAAAAAGGAAGAGCTACATTCTGTTAGGAATAAAAGGGGTGGTCCTCATTAATTAAAATGCGCTCAATTTTCTTTGCTTTGCCTGTCTTCTTATCTACTTCAATCAGACATCCGCTCAGCTGAGCTCTCCCACTTTTTGGCGGCTCAAAGCGTGTAGGCAAATTCGTTAAAAAGCGATTTAGCACCAATTCTTTTTGCATACCAAGAATAGCATCATAAGGACCTGTCATGCCCACATCAGCCATAAATGCAGTCCCATTTGGTAGAATGCGATTATCAGCTGTTTGCACATGTGTATGTGTTCCAACCACCGCTGTAACCTTTCCATCTAAATACCAACCCATTGCTTGCTTTTCACTTGTTGCTTCTCCATGAAAATCAACAAAAATTATATCTGTACGCTTTTTCGCTTCCTTCACTAAGCTATCAATTACGATAAATGGATCGTCACTTGGATTCATGAAGGTCCTACCTTGTAAATTGATAACAGCTACTTCCATATCATTAATTTTAACAAATACCATCCCTTTACCAGGGTTATTTTCTGGAAAGTTAGCGGGACGCACTAAATATTTCGCCTTATCAATAAACTCAAATATTTCGCGATTATCCCATGTATGGTTCCCCATTGTTATCGCTTGAGCACCGATTTCCAGAAAGCTACGATAAATTTTCTCTGTAATACCTTTTCCGCCAGCAGCATTCTCTCCATTGATTATCGTTAACTGTGGTCTGTATTTATCCTTTAGCTTTGGTACGTACTCTTTAATCATGTCCCGGCCCATTGAACCGACAACATCCCCAATAAATAAAATATGCATATTTTTATTTCCTACTTTCTACTTTTCACTATGTAACAGTGTATCATATAATTCTTTTCGCTCCTAACGCCATTTTCCTTAAGGAACGTTTTAGTATGCCCTTCATTTTTGGAGATAAAAAAAAACGGTGCAATCGCACCGTTTCTTATTTTGCATATTCAACCGCTCTTGTTTCACGAATGACCGTTACTTTTATATGACCTGGATAATCTAATTCCTCTTCGATTTTCTTACGAATATCGCGAGCTAATCGATGTGACTCTAAATCATCCACAAGATCTGGTTTCACCATGATTCGAATCTCACGTCCTGCTTGGATTGCGAATGATTTCTCTACTCCATCATAAGATTCAGAAATCTCTTCTAATTTCTCAAGTCGGCGAATATAATTTTCTAATGTTTCTCTTCGTGCTCCTGGCCTTGCAGCTGAAAGTGCGTCAGCTGCTGCTACTAGTACAGCGATAATTGAAGTTGGTTCTGTATCACCATGATGGGATGCGATACTATTGATTACAACAGGATGCTCTTTATACTTGGTAGCAAGCTCGACACCAATTTCCACATGGCTTCCTTCTACTTCATGGTCAATAGCTTTCCCAATGTCATGTAGTAGTCCCGCTCTGCGGGCAAGGGTTTGATCTTCCCCAAGTTCAGCAGCTAAAATTCCTGATAATTGAGCCACTTCCATACTGTGCTTTAATACATTTTGTCCATAGCTTGTACGGAATTTTAAACGTCCTAGAATCTTAATTAAATCTGGATGTAATCCATGAACTCCGACTTCAAACGTAGTTTGTTCCCCGATTTCACGAATATGTTCATCCACTTCCCGGCGCGCTTTATCAACCATTTCTTCAATACGAGCTGGATGGATACGCCCATCCTGAACGAGCTTATCTAACGCAAGTCTTGCAGTTTCACGTCTTATTGGATCAAAACCAGAGAGAATAACTGCTTCTGGTGTATCATCAATAATTAAATCAATTCCTGTTAATGTTTCAAGTGTTCGAATATTTCGACCTTCACGACCGATAATTCGCCCTTTCATTTCATCATTTGGAAGGTTTACAACGGAAACTGTAGTCTCTGCAACATGATCGGCCGCACAACGTTGGATTGCAAGTGACAGAATTTCTTTAGCCTTTTTATCTGCTTCTTCTTTTGCTCTAGTATCACTTTCTTTGATCATTACCGCAATATCATGAGCAACTTCTTGCTCTGTACGGTCTAAAATGATGGACTTTGCCTCTTCTCGAGTCAAGCCAGAAATGCGCTCTAGTTCTGTTTGCTGCTTGCGAACCATCTCGTCCACTTTGCTTTCCATCTCTTCCATATGCTGTTGTCTTTTATTAAGAGAATCGTCCCTCTTTTCTAAAACTGATTCACGTTTGTCTAACGCTTCTCCCTTGCGATCAAGATTTTCCTCTTTTTGCAATAAACGATTTTCTTGTTTTTGTAGTTCATTTCTTCGATCACGAACTTCCAGTTCTGCTTCACTACGAAGCTTGTGAATCTCATCCTTTGCTTCTAACAAAGCTTCTTTTTTCAATGCGTCTGCTTCACGCTTTGCATTTTCAATAATTTGTTCAGCAGTCATTGTTGCATTGCTAATTTTTGCATTAGCATTGGACTTTCGAATAAAATATACAACAAAGCCAACAACGGCAATAACGATTAGAATAAGCAAAATGGAGATGATCTTTAATAGTGGATCCATCATTTTCACCTCCTCTTGCTATCAAATTGTGTTTGTTACGATTTTAAAAGTATTGGCTTAATGTTCCTTTTTTCAATCGAAATTTTCCCTAGTCATTTTATCGTTTTCTAGGTTTTCATACTTATAAAAATGTAAAATATACAATTCAATTGTATAGTTGTACCAATTTATTGTCAAGACTTTGAACTAGTAGGATTAACCTATTTCTCATTGGCTATCTTGTTAGCCTTTTTCTCTAACAATTGCTCTATTATTCCTATATATGTATGAAATTTCTCCCTATTAAACATAATAGATTATCATATTCTAACCTATCATCCATATTATGGTCAGAAAATAGGGTTGTTAAACCTAATTGAGTCTTTTATTCTGTGTGTTTTTCTCTAGAAATCTCATTAAAATTAGGCTGTTTTCGTAAAGTTTGTTGCTATCGCCCGCAGCCTGAAACTATAATAAAATATCATCAAATAAACGATAGATTCTATTAGCTAGTCTAATCGTCACTTTATTCATAATCAATCAAAAAAAGATGGCAAAGTGGATATGCCACTATACCATCTTTTGGTAAACAATTAATCGATTAATTCAAATTGTTCTTGGTCGTCATTTTCAGGTTTTAGTGTTACTTCTTTATCTAGCCCGTAATGATCGCGTATTTTCTTTTGAATTTCTAGACGCATTTCTTTGTTTTCTTTCAAGAATTGTTTTGCATTTTCACGGCCTTGTCCTAATCTTTCATCATTATAGGAATACCAGGCGCCACTCTTTTGAACAATATCAAGATCTGATCCAAGATCAATAATCTCGCCTTCTTTAGAGATACCTTCTCCATACATGATATCTACTTCTGCCACTTTGAAAGGTGGTGCTACTTTATTTTTAACCACTTTGATTTTTGTTTTGTTTCCTACCATGTCTGTCCCTTGTTTTAACGTTTCAGCACGACGAACTTCTAGACGAACAGATGAATAGAATTTCAAAGCACGTCCGCCAGGAGTTGTTTCTGGGTTTCCGAACATAACTCCGACTTTTTCACGAATTTGGTTGATAAAAATAGCAATTGTTTTTGACTTATTAATTGCTCCAGATAATTTACGAAGGGCTTGTGACATTAAGCGTGCTTGAAGTCCAACATGTGAATCTCCCATTTCTCCTTCAATCTCTGCTTTTGGTACAAGTGCAGCTACAGAGTCAATTACTAATATATCAACTGCACCACTTCGAACTAAAGCCTCTGCAATTTCTAGCGCTTGCTCCCCAGTATCTGGTTGAGAAAGTAATAATTCATCGATATTAACGCCAAGCTTTTGTGCATATACTGGATCTAATGCATGCTCTGCATCAATAAATGCTGCTTGTCCGCCATTTGCCTGAACCTCAGCAATAGCATGTAGCGCTACTGTTGTTTTACCTGAACTTTCAGGACCATATATCTCAACAATACGACCTCTTGGATATCCACCAACACCTAGGGCTGCATCTAAAGCTAATGATCCACTTGGACTAGTAGAAATGACTCTATCAGCTTGTTCTCCCAGCTTCATAATACTACCTTTACCGAATTGTTTCTCTATTTGTTTTAACGCCATTTCTAATGCAGCTTGACGATCACTCAAATACGTTCTCCTCCTTATATAAAAAATGAATCTAACTAACATGATTCATTCGTTGTTTAAAAGATTATATACTTAATATACCTTTTTTCTTTTCATTTGTACAGCAAAAAATCGAACATTCATTCGTTTTTTTTATTTCTAGTGAGAGAAGCACTATTCTAGTAAGACGCAAGCAAGAAACCCTTACTTCCGTCTATTTAGTCTATTGCTGCAACATTTTCAATAAAAAATATTGACCATATTTTACACTTCTAATTCGATTACCAGCTCTAGTACCACTTAGCGCTAGAGCTTCCACTTTTGTCGGCTCCCCTTTTTTGGCTATCCCGATAAAAACGGTACCAACTGGATTTCCCTCGAGTTCATCTGGACCAGCAACGCCTGTAAAGCTTATGCCAATATCAGCATTTAATAAGCTTGCAACATTTTCCGCTAGCTCTTTTGCACATTGTTCACTAACAACGCCATGTTCTTGTATGGTTGCCTCTTTTACATGAAGGATTTGATTCTTCACCTCATTTGTATAACAGACAACTCCTCCTCGGAAAATGTTTCCGGCACCTGGAATACTCGTAACCTCTTGTTGAAATAAGCCACCTGTTAAGCTTTCTGCAGCCGCAAGAGTCAAGTTTTTCTTTAATAATACGTGTGCGAGTTCGTTCATTAACGTTGTGTCATCATATCCATAGAAGAATTCGCCTACTCGAGAGAATATTTCCTCTTCTGTCTTTGCAATTAATTTATCTGCTTCTTCCACTGAATCATGCTTACACGTAATACGCAATGTCACTTCCCCGTCGCCTGCAAGTGGTGCAATCGTCGGGTTTGTCTGTGCATCAATTAAATCTTCAATTTTTGTTTCTAATAAAGACTCCCCAATACCAAAAAAGCGAAGCACACGCGAAATGATGACATCTTTACTTGTCATTTGCTCTTGTACCGCTGGAAATCCATATTTTACAAACATTGGCTGAATTTCTTTTGGTGGTCCAGGTAATAGCATATAAAAATGATTGTCTTTTTTCAGAAACATACCAGGAGCCATTCCATGGTCATTTGGAAGAACCTCACATCCTTCTAAAACTAACGCTTGTTTTTTATTATTTTCAGTCATTGTCCGTTTTGTCTTTATAAAATAGTCTTCAATTGATTGAAGTGCATCTTTATCAAAGACTAACTCTTTTCCTAGATGATTTGCAATCGTTTCTTTTGTTAAGTCGTCCTTCGTCGGCCCAAGTCCTCCTGAAAAAATAAGCAATTGTGCTCTACTTTCTGCAATTTTAATCGCTTCCTTTAAACGCGCAGCATTATCTCCCACAACGGTATGATAATAAACATTTACTCCTAAATCGGCTAAATGCTTGGAAATAAATTGGGCATTTGTATTGGCAATTTGTCCAAGCAATAATTCTGAGCCAACCGCGATAATTTCTGCATTCATCTCTTGTGCTCCCCCTTTTTGTCGCTCATAAAGAAAGGACATCATTAATAAAGCAATATTCGCTTGTAAAATCGATGTCCTCATTTTTATTCCTCTATTTTATTTGGATGAAACAAAAGCTTGTTTGTTTTTTGCAAAATAATCCCAGCCAGACCAGATTGTAAAAATCAAGGCAACCCATAGTGCAAGGATATCAAATGGCAGTGAAACAAGCTCGAAAATCATGTTATGTAGTAAAAGTGCTGATATCGCAACAATTTGCGCCCATGTTTTAATTTTTCCTAGCATATTTGCTGCGACAACTTCGCCGCCACCAGCAAGTACTAATCGCAAGCCAGTTACCGCAAATTCTCTACTGATGATAACAATAGTAATCCACGCAGGCGCCATATCTAACCCTACTAAAACAATTAGTGCAGAAGAAACTAATAATTTATCTGCTAAAGGATCTAGGAACTTCCCTAAGTCAGTTACTAGATTATATTTTCTTGCAAAGTGTCCATCAATCCAATCCGTTGTGGATGCAATAATAAAAATCAAGGCACCGATAAAATGTGTCATCGGTAAGGTAACTCCTAAAAGTGTTAGCTCTCCCCAAGAAAAATCTACTAGCATAATTACTAGAAAGACAGGGATTAATAAAATTCTTGCTACCGTAATCTTATTTGGTAAATTCATCTTACATCCTCCATTACCATGACGATCATCGCCACTTCCATAAAAATAAATTAAAACCATTAGTATTATAACCTAAATACGTTAGAATAGCGAAAAAATAGTCATCGAATGGATGACTATTCTTCTTTTACGTATTTAATGACAAGATCTTGTCTAGAGGAAGAATCACCTAACTCTAATTTCTCATCATTGACAAAAACATCTACCTGACTATTTCCGATAATGATATTAGCTTCAGTCTCTTTTGATAGATCTACTTCTTTGGTATCAGAACCATCTTTTTCAAGAATACCTTGGAAAAACGAATAGTTCTTCCCATTTTGGATATCGACCCAAACTTTTCCAGTGGAAACAAGCTTCACAACAAACTTTTCCGCATTTTCTACCTCATAAGTAGTGGTTCTTCCCTCTGTTTCTTTTTTAGTAATCTCTTGTTTTGGTTTTTCTTCCTCTTCTACCTTTTTCTCTTCTTCCTCTACTACTTTCTCTTCATCTTTATTTTCATTCTCTTCTGTTGCTTTTTCTTGTTCTTGTTCTTTTTCATTTAATGCATCTGATTTCATATAAACAGAATTTTGTTCCGTATCATTATTAGACTGTTTTTCTGGATTGGAATCTTTTGCATACACAAAATACCAGAACAAAAAGGCGACAGCTAAAACCAATATAGCAATAAGTATAGTTGGCAGGATATCAAGTACCTTGGAACTCGCTCCGTCTAACGATCTCCTTGAGTTCACTCTCGATAAATTTTGCGGTAACTCATCATTTGCCGTTGTCGGTACTTCCTCTTTATATTCTTCAAATAATTCTTCTGGCACCAAATCGACCGCTTCAGCGTATTGTTTGATAAATGCCCGTGTATAAAATTTACCTGGCATCATACTATAATTACCTTCTTCAATGCCAACTAAATAACGGACTTGGATTTTTGTAATCTCCTGTAATTGCTCTAATGTTAGTCCTTTTGCTTCTCTAGCTTCCTTTAATCGATTTCCTAATTCACTCAAGATAACACCTTCCAACTTACTAAAAATCAAAACCCTCGAATTCACTTTCTATGGCAAGAGCATTCTTTTTATGAACGTCATAAAGAATCTCCTCACCCTGCTCATGTCTTAGTTCAATAATATAATCAAAATCGTCTAAAGTGTATTCTGTATTATGTACAAAGGCATCGGGATGTTCTACCACTTTGATACAGGGCAGGCGCATCACTTCTCGAATTACGGCCCAATGTCGCTCATTGATTTGCTTAGAAGATACAATTCCATCAATGATAAATAAATTGTTTTCATTATATTCTCCTTGCATTAAGGAATGGCGGATTGTCTGCTTTAACAAGGTGGAGCTTACTAAAAGCCATCTTTTATTTGCACAAACGCTGGCCGCAACAATAGATTCGGTTTTGCCTACACGTGGCATTCCTCTAATGCCGATTAGTTTATGACCTTCTGTTTTAAATAATTCAGCCATAAAATCTACTAACAATCCAAGCTCATAGCGAACAAATCGAAATGTCTTTTTATCATCCGCATCTCTTTGAATATACCGACCATGTCTCACCGCAAGTTTATCTCTTAAAGAAGGTTCTCTAAGCTTGATTACTTTTATTGTGTCCATAGTATAGAGAATAGATTCTAACCTTTTTATTTGTTCCTTATTTTTCGCTAACATTAATAAGCCGCGACGTCCATCGTCTACCCCATTAATCGTAATAATATTGATAGAAAGCATCCCTAGTAAAGAGGAGATATCCCCTAATAGACCAGGTCGGTTTTTTTGAATTTCGTATTCTAAATACCATTCCTTCTGTTCCAAAAAAATCCTCCTACAAATATCAAGTGAAAATTTCTAGTCTTTTAATTTCTATCATATAGGAATAGTATAAATAATCAAGAAAAAAGGGATAAAAATAGAAAAAAAGATAGACTTTTTGCAGAAAAGCTGTTTTCTAGAAAAATGGTGCTTTATTTGAGGTTTAGTGGCGATACTTTCTTCTTGCACGGTTGTGATGATGGTTGCCCTTTATAGGTGCTTTTGCTTTGGGGAATGGTTGTATTTTTACTGGTGGTTTAGACTGGATTGCTCTGTTGCCTTGTGTGCTACTTTTTCTTGCTTTCAGGCTTAGAGACGCTCTCTCTGTTACCTTCCACCCTACTTTCCTTGCTCTCGGGCTTCAGAGACGGTCACTAATTCAGCAAACACCATCTACCTCCTATCCCCAACAGAAAAAGCTCGATAAATATTCCTCTATTCATCGAGCTTCTTTATCACCTAATTATTTTGTTCCGTTATTATGAACTAGTTTTACCATCATATTAGCGATTGCATGTTGTTCTTGTTCATCTGCAACTGACCATAGATCAGATAGAATTTTTTCTTGTTCGTTTTTGGGTTGAACTTGATTGGATAGGTAATCTCCTATTTGAAAAGCAAGATCTCCTATTACTGCTTGGTTCATTCCCTCGTTTTCAGCATGATGAAGACGATCTGCTAAAAAGTCTTTCCATTGATCCCAATTTTCTAAGATAGACATATGAAATACTCCTTTCATTGCTTAAGTGTGCATTACATCATTATTTTGGATAGTTCCTGAAATAATATGCATGAAAAGCAATTGGAAAAAGTATTACATATGCCATCCTCCATTTAGGGAAAGAACTTGGCCTGTCATATAGGAGGATTTCTCTGATAATAAGAATGATATGCTTTCTGCCACCTCTTTCGGCCTTCCTACTCTTCCCATTGGGATTTCTTCTTCGATCATTTGCATTTCCTCTGGCGAAAATGACTGAAGCATATTTGTTTCAATGGCGCCAGGCGCAACTGCATTTACCCGAATACCATTGTAGGCAAGCTCCTTGCTTAACGCCTTCACAAAGCTTATTTGTGCTCCTTTTACAGTGGAATAAGCCACTTCCATCGCAGCCCCTACCTGCCCCCATATACTTGTTATTACGATAATATTTCCACTTTGCTTTGAAAGCATTTTTGGTAATAGCTCTCTTGTTATACACATCATCGATTGAACGTGGACACTCCATAAATCCATCATTTCTTTATCCTGTAAATCTGTAAATAACCCATATGTACTAATGCCGCTCGCATGAACAATGCCATCGATTGTAAAAATATTTCCGACCATTTTCTTATAAGCGTCTGGTTGTTTTAAATCTGCTTGAATGGGAACATATTCTCCCCCATATCCTGATAACGCTGCAAGTAACTTATCCATTGCAGGTTGATTTTGGTGAAAATGTAAATAAAGGGAATACCCTTCTTCAGCCAACTGTTTCGCTATTGCTTGTCCTATTCCACCAGATGCGCCCGTAACTAAAATCCATTGCCCCATTCCTTTTTTCCACTCCATATACACCCTTATTTATCTAAACAGCAACAGACACAAAGCAAGCCATCCTTTGTGTCTGCATTCCCATTATTTCGGCACTACTTGGCATGTCGTGATTCTGTCTTCCTCCAATAATTTAGTCGCCGCGTTTTTAATATCTTCTACTGTGATTTCCTCCACAGTAGGAACTACGTCAAATAAATTCATCTCATTAAATGCATAGCGTGTAAATTGGTTCGCAATATATTCTGGTGAATTAATCGCACGCAAGAATGCACCAATTTTCTTTTTCTTTGTTCTTTCTAATGTCTCGCTTGTAAAATCACCTGTTTTCGCTTTCATGAGGATATCTTTGATGGCAGCTTCCAACCCATCAGGATCACTTGTATCTCCACCAATCATCGCAAACCCAAAGCCATGCTCCTGCGTATAATCATAAGCAAAAGTATCATCAATTAAACCACTTTGGAAAAGGTTTTGATAATTCTCTGAGCTTTCACTAAAAAGAAAATCGAGTAATAAATTAATACTCCACTCTTGTTTCATCATTTCTTTCCCTGATTGCTCTACGTCAATCCCTTTAATTCCAACAAGGCATTTAGACGTATGGACATTCATTTTCAACACTTGCTTTTCCTTATTTACATGTTTTGGTTCTTCCGCAAATTTACGTTTTATTTCACTGTGATTCGTGTAGTCTTTTTGGTTTTGATTTTCTTTTATTTGGGCCATATATTCTTCTGGATCAACTGGTCCCACGATGAAAAGAAGCATATTGCTTGGGTGATAAAATGTATTATAGCATTCATAAAGCATATCTTTCGTTATATGGGAAATCGATTCAATCGTTCCAGCAATGTCAATTTTCACTGGATGATTGACAAACATATTTCCAATTAATCCAAAATACAAGCGCCAATCTGGATTATCATCATACATCGTAATTTCTTGCCCGATTATTCCTTTTTCCTTTTCCACTGTTTTTTCCGTAAAATAAGGCTCTTGCACAAAGTTTATCAATGTTTCTAAATTATTGGCAACATTGGATGTGCTTGAGAATAAATAGGCCGTTCTTGTAAAAGAAGTAAATGCATTCGCACTTGCTCCCTGCTTGCTGAAATCTTGAAAAACATCTCCATCTTCTTTTTCAAAAAGCTTATGCTCCAAGAAATGAGCAATTCCATCCGGAACTTGCGTAAACTCTGAACCATCAAGGGGGACAAAAGTATTATCTACCGAACCATAGTTTGTTGTAAACGTACAAAATGTTTTATTAAATCCTTTTTTCGGTAAAATATATACCTTTAGGCCATTCGCTAATTTTTCATAATACAGCTCTTCTTGCAATTGAGCAAATTCTATTTTTTCCATTATGCATTCCCCTCCGATCCGGTTAAGAAATAAACAGTATCCAATTCGATTTTCTTGGCAGCTTCGATAATTTCTTCTTTAGAAACTTTACTCATCTGCTGTAGCCATTCGCCCATTTCGATATATTTGTCACTTACACTATTGTGATAGAACAACTCAATCATCCCACGGGAGGTATCTAATGTTTCCAGCATTTGATTATGAATCACTGCTTTTGTCTGCATGATTTCCTGATCAGAAAACTCTCCTTTTTTCATGAGATCCATTTGTTCTTTAATAATTTTCACTGCTTTCTCGTAGTTTTGATTATCAATCCCTGACATAATTAGCAATAGACCTTTATGGCTTTCGAGACGACTTGCTGCATAATAAGCGAGGCTTTCTTTTTCCCTGACATTAATAAACAATTTTGAATGAGAGAAGCCGCCATATATGCCATTTAGTACTTGCAGCGCAAAATATTCAGGGTCTCCATAGACAATCTGAGTACGGAATCCCATATTTAATTTCCCTTGTTTAATATCCTGAACCTCGCGTACCTCCTTCACTTCTCTTGTTTCATGAGGGGTTCTGCGGTCAATGGACTTTGCAGTTCTTTCCTTAAACGGAAATAACTCTTCTATATAGGAAGCAACCTCTTCTTCATTTAGATCCCCCACCATATACAGATCTATTTGATCCTCTGCGAGTGCCTTTTGATAATAGGAATAAAGGGATTGTGGTGTAATGCTATCCACCTCTTCTTTTTCTCCATATACGCTTAGTGCATACGGTTCGTTTTCACACATTACATCAATCACACGTTGATTGGAATAACGCATTTTATCATCATAGATTGATTGAATTCTTTGCTTTAAAGCACGCTTCTCATTTTCTATAACATTTTGATCAAAACCATTGTCTGTGACATTCGGATGAAAAATAACCTCCGCTAAAAATTCCAATCCTTTTTTTAATAAAGGAGTCGGATCTGATAAAAATTTTTCATTCACAATTTCTAATGAAAACGAAACAATGTGATATTCGCCTTTTTTAGCAAGATCGATAAAAAAGGTCGCTCCATATAACTCTTCAATATAGGAACGAAGCTTTGCTGTTGTGGGATATTTCTCGGTACTATTTTGCATCACATATGGAAGAAGTGCCCGGTGCGTTACATTTTCTTTTGTTATGGGGGTTCGCCATTTCACCACAATATTGTTTGTTTTAAATTTTTCTGTCTTTACTGTATGTAATTGAAAGCCTCCATACTTTGTGATTTTTTCCGATGCTACACTCATAACATACCTCCTACGTATACTTGCGCTAATCATACACTACTTACTAGTATTTACTCTATTTATAAGGTTATTCTTATAAAGGATGGATTCGTTAATTTTCCTTCCACTTATGATTCTATTTCACTTATTTCATTTCCTGCTTTATCGTATAGTTTAAACACCACAAAAAAATACTTTCTCTTCTGACACCAAAAAGCCTCATGAAACGACTGCACCAAAAAATGAACTAAACGACCTGATTTTTTGTTAATCGGATAAAAATAAAAAAGTGGTGTTCTGCTTATCTACTAAAAGCTGTTTAGGTTGTGCTTACAGAGTTCCGCAGCACATTCATAGTTCATACCAAGGTACGTATAATTCCCTCTAGAATCTTTTTCAAACATAATAATAAAGACCTGTCCTTCTACATTAATAAAATCAACCATTCTATTTTTTCCCTGCTAATAACGTTTATGCAATATTGTATATTCAACATATCATTTGGATTACGTCTATTTCAACCAAAAATGAAAATAATCCCATTTGATTTATGCCATGAACAAGTTCAAAAGATTATTTATTCAAAAATAGGAAAAAAATAAAGGAAGCGATTAAGATGAAAAGGAGATAAATGTGATGCCAAAATTAGTTTTGATTCGCCATGGGGAAAGTGTTTGGAATGTAGAGAACCGTTTTACCGGATGGACTGATGTCGAGCTATCCGAAACGGGATTAACAGAAGCAAGAGAAGCGGGGATGATTTTAAAAAGGAATGGCTTTTACTTTGATACTGCCTTTACTTCCTATTTAAAAAGGGCTATCCGCACCCTATGGATTATCCTTGATGAAATGGACAGTATGTGGATTCCCGTCCATAAAACATGGAAGTTAAATGAACGCCATTATGGCGCTTTACAAGGGCTTAATAAAGCAGAGACAGCGGAGAAATTCGGCGAAGATCAAGTACAGCTGTGGAGAAGGTCCATGGATGTTCGGCCACCTGCTCTCAGTAAAGAAGATCCTCGATACACAATCAATGACCCCCGCTATGGGCAGCTAAAAGAAGGAGATTTTCCGTTAACAGAAAATCTTGCCGATACGGAAAAACGAGTTTTAACCTACTGGGATCAAGAAATCGCCCAAATGTTAAAGAGAAACAAAAAAGTGATCATTGCTGCACATGGCAATACTATTCGGGCTATTATTCAGTATTTAGACAATGTTTCATCAGATGGCATCGCCTCTTTGAACATCCCAACAAGCATTCCATTGGTTTATGAACTAGATGATAGCACCCTTAAGCCTATTCGTCATTATTATTTAGACATGAACGGGGAAGTTCCATCCAACGTCATTCCAAAACATATTCCAATTGAATTATTAGATAAAGAAATAAAGACGAAAGCGATTAATACACATGAGGAATAAGAAATCATAGGTTAGGAAGGATTTTTTTCGAGAATGGAAAATAACTAAATAGAAGATCTGTAAGAGCGAATAATTATCAAAAGTGGTTTTCATTCCTTTGCTGAACACCATTTCTTCTCTCGCTTTAGTCAAAAATGGTTTTCATTCCCTCAGTGAACTGTGAAGAGACTCGGCGCTCTCCCCATGCAAAGCGAGCGGTCATACCAGAAATAGTGTATTTTAGCTACGCGTAATAGCAACAAACTTCATGGAACATTATTTTCAAAAAAAGCCAAACAATTATACGAAGGTTTCGTGTAATTGTTTGGCTATAACTTGGGCTGAAGTACCTACGCCCCAGCCTCTTCTCATTTTTCTAAAAATTCATATTATCTGCTACCTTTAATATAAGGTACACCAGAAGCTTTCGGTGCATCTGCGCGACCAATAAAGCCAGTTAACGCAATAATCGTTAATACGTATGGTGCAATTAATAGATATACACTTGGAATGCTTTCTAAGAATGGTAAGCTGCTTCCAACAATACTTAAGCTCTGAGCAAAGCCAAAGAAAATCGCTGCACCCATTGCACCCAGTGGATTCCATTTTCCGAAAATAAGGGCAGCAAGTGCCATGAACCCTTGTCCACTAATTGTAGCGTGTGTAAAATCATTCGTAATAGACTGGGCAAATACCCCACCGCCAACTCCGCCAAAAGCACCTGACAGAATAACTGCGATATAGCGCATTTTTATTACGTTAATTCCCATCGTATCTGCTGCCATAGGATGTTCCCCAACAGAACGTAAACGCAAACCAAACGGCGTTTTATACATCACATACCATGCAATAATTGCAACTATGATTGCTAAGTAAGAAGTCCAATACGTGTTAGAGAAAAATAAATCACCTATCACAGGGATATCCTTTAATATCGGAATATCAATTTTTTTAAAGCTATAACGAATGGTACCTGTTTGTCCTTTTCCATCATAAATTAATTTTACTAAAAACATTGCAAGTCCAGCAGCAAGCAAGTTAATCGCTACACCAGAAACAGTTTGATCGGCACGGAATGTGATACTTGCCACGGCATGTAGCACAGAGAAAATCGCACCAACAACCATTGCAACAAGCAATGAAATCCAAGGTGTCCAATCACCAAGACTATCTGCAAAAGTTAAGTTAAACACAATGGAAGAGAAAGCCCCCATAACCATTAAACCTTCTAATCCAATATTTACAACTCCAGCTCGTTCGGAAAAGTTACCGCCGAGTGCAGTAAAGATTAGTGGAGCAGCAAACAATAGCGAAGAGGGTATGACAATTAATAAAACATCCATTAATCCCATTTACTTCTCCCCCTTTTTACTTTTATTTTTACTTAATCTGTCCAAGAATAAGCGAATCATGTAGCTTGAAGCAACAAAGAATACAATTAAAGCAATGATGATATCCACCATCTCATTTGGAACACCCGCTTCAAGTGGCATATTTAATGCTCCTACTTTTAAGAAACCGAATAAGCAAGCAGCTAGCAAGATTCCCACAGGGCCATTTGCTCCAAGCAAGGCAACGGCAATTCCATCAAATCCTACACCTGTAAATCCACCTTTATTACTTACATATTCAAAGGTTCCTAAACCTTCCATCGCTCCTGCAAGACCTGCAAAAGCACCAGAGATAACCATGGATAGAATAATGTTGCGATTTACGTTCATTCCAGCATACTGAGATGCATTTTGGTTAAAACCAACCGATTTTAACTCATATCCTTTTACCGTCTTTTCTAAAATAACCCACATTAGAATCACACAGCCGATGGCGATTAAAATTCCCCAATGAAGGCGAGAATAGTCGGTAATGCTAGCTAAAAAATCAGAGCGCAAGCTAGCAGATGGCGGAATCGTTTCTGTACGGTCTGCCTTATCTGTTAGGACATTTCGAATTAAATAATTGGATACATGTAACGCAACATAGTTCATCATAATACTTACGATAACTTCATGAACTCTAAATCTTGCCTTTAAGAAGCCTGGCACAAATGCCCAAAGCGCTCCAGCAACAGCGGCCGCTAATACAGCAAGTGGCAAGTGAATGATTTTTGGTAAATCAAAAGCAATCCCTACCCAAACTGCAGCAAGCCAGCCAACGATTAATTGTCCTTCTACCCCAATATTAAATAGTCCGGTACGAAAAGCGAAGGCAACTGCAAGACCTGCAAGAATCAATGGTGTAATTTGACGAACAACTTCTCCAGTGAAATAGATTTCGCCAAATGCACCATTCCATAGCGCAGTATATGCGTCTACAGGATTGTATCCTGTTGCAAGCATTATAATTGTACCAACAATAACCCCTAATAATACGGAAATAATCGGAATGCTAATTTTCTTTATTGTATTAGACATTATTTCTCCACACCCACTTTTTTAGCTTTCGATCCTGCCATTAATAGCCCTAATTCTTGTTCTGTTGTTGTTTTTGGATCCACAGTTGCAATGATTTCCCCGTCGAAAATAACTGCGATTCGATCACTCACATTTAAAATTTCATCTAATTCGAAGGAAATTAACAAGACCGCCTTTCCTTTATCTCGTTGTTCAATTAGACGTTTATGGATAAATTCAATCGCACCAACATCCAATCCTCTCGTTGGCTGAGCTGCTATAAGCAAATCAGGATCACGATCTACTTCTCTACCAATTATCGCTTTTTGCTGATTTCCGCCAGAAAGGGCTCTTGCAGGTGTGTGAATACTTGGTGTTCTCACATCAAATTCTTCAATTAATTCACTTGCTTTTTTCTCCATTTCTGTTTGATTCAAGAAGCCATAATTAGAAAATGGTCTTTTATAATACGTTTGCAATGCCATATTCTGGCCAATCGAAAAATCAAGGACTAATCCATGTTTATGTCTATCTTGCGGGATATGGCCAATGCCACTTTCTGTTATTTTTCGTGGTGTTAGAACACTAATATCCTTACCGTTAAGGGTGATGCTGCCATTATTTTTTTTCATTAAACCAGTAATTGCTTCAATCAGTTCAGACTGACCATTTCCGTCTACTCCAGCAATTCCGACAATCTCCCCTGCTCTTACATCTAGGTTGAGAGAATTCACTACATGAACACCACGATTGTCTTTCACCGTTAAATCCGAAATTTTTAATACCGTGTCTTTCGGATTTGGGGCTTTCTTTTCTGTTTTAAAGGAAACTTCACGACCAACCATTAAATTTGCAAGCTCATTTGGGTTTGTATCTTTAACGTTATATGTGCCGATACCTTCCCCTTTTCTGATAACGGTCACGCGGTCACAAACTTCCATAATTTCTTTTAATTTATGAGTAATTAAGATAATGGACTTTCCTTCTTGAATTAACTTACGGAAAATGCCAATTAATTCTGTAATTTCCTGTGGTGTTAAAACAGCTGTCGGTTCATCAAAAATTAAAATTTCTGCACCGCGATATAAAGTTTTTAAAATCTCTACTCTTTGTTGCATTCCTACAGAAATATTGGCAACTTTTGCTTTCGGATCTACCGCTAGGCCATATCGCTCAGAGATTTCCTGCACTTCTTTTTCTGCTTTTTTTAAATCGATTTTTCCTTTGCTAACTGTTTCTTTTCCTAAAATAATGTTTTCCGTTACTGTAAAGGTATCAATCAACATAAAATGCTGATGGACCATTCCAATTCCTAAATCATTAGCAATATTCGGATTTGAAATATTAACGACTTTCCCACGCGCACGAATTTCGCCTTTTTCTGGTTGATATAACCCAAAAAGTACGTTCATAAGCGTAGATTTTCCTGCACCATTTTCCCCTAAAAGCGCGTGAATCTCACCTTTTTTAACTTGAAGGGTGATATTGTTGTTTGCAACAATACCAGGGAATTCTTTTCGAATATTTAACATCTCGATTACATATTCCATCTAATCCACTCCTTCTTACTTGCCTTACAAATTATAAAGCTAAAAAATACGTATGATGTCAAAGAAATAATGTTCTAAAACCATCCACAAAGAAATTATGTAATTTTATACCACGATAATTTCATCCTATAAAATTTTTAATAAAGACTAGAATAATACTTCTACTCTTTAGTTAAAATTCTATTTTTTGTCGTAAAAAAGGAATAAGTGTTTGCAATGCAAACCACTTATTCCTGGAAAATTAGCATATGCTATTTACTCAACAGTATCAGGAACAGTGTACTCACCGTTTTTAATTTTTGCAGTCCATTCTTCAACAGCTGCATCGATTTCTGCTTTGTTTTCTACTTCTTCATTGATTGCTGCAAGTCCAACTCCATCTTCTTTTAAGCCGTAAACAGTAGTTTCGCCACCAGGGAAATTACCTTCTTTTGCTTTTGTAGAGATATCTTGTACTGCAGTTGAAACACCTTTTAATGCTGAAGTTAACACAATGTTATGATCCCCAACAGCACCTTCAGCTGATTGATCAGAGTCAACTCCGATTGCCCAGATGTATTTTTCAGGATCTTTTTCTTTTAAATCACGTGCTTCAGAGAATAATCCAGCACCAGTACCACCAGAAGCATGGAATACTACATCTGCACCAGAAGAGTACATTTTACTTGCAATTGTTTTACCAATTTCAGGTTTATCAAAAGCACCAGCATATTGTACATCAACAGTTGCTTCTGGATTCGCTTCTTTTACACCTGCTTCAAAACCAGCTTGGAAACGAGTAATTACTTCACTCTCAACTCCACCTATAAAACCGATCTTATTACTTTCAGTTGCTTTTCCTGCTGCAATTCCAGCTAAGAAAGCAGCTTCTTGCTCTTTAAATGTAATACTTGCTACATTTGGTTGATCTACTACAGCGTCAACGATTGCAAAATGAGCATCTGTTTGTTGTTGAGCAATTTCTGAAATTGCACCTTCCATCATAAATCCAATACCAAATACTAAATCATTACCTTGGCGAGTTAAGCTATTTAAATTAGTAGCATAATCTGCATCTGACTGTGATTGTAGGTAATCAATACCATTACCTTTTGAAAGACCATTGTCTTCACCAAACGCTTGTAAACCTTCCCAAGCAGATTGGTTGAATGATTTATCATCAACTCCACCGACATCTGTTACCATTGCAACTTGAAATGAGTCTTTCTCTTTATCATCCTCTGCTGCATTGTCGTTACCTTTGTCATTACTTCCACAAGCACTTAATACAGTACCAGCAGCTAATACTAAAGATAGTGCTAAGCCAAATTTACGCTTCTTCAAAGCTTGTACCCCCTAGATTTTTTGTAAGAACGTTTGTGATTAGTTTGTCCAGCTTTTACGAATAAATTCGTTTTCTTAATACTTGAAAGCTAAACTTATCTGATCGAAAGTAATTTACTGAATAAAGAATCGGTTCATCCTTCTCATCATAGTGCATCTGCTTTAGAACAAGCAGAGCAGTTTCGGGCTCACATTGCAGAATGGGAGATACTTTCTCGTGATATCCAATTGGTTCGATTTGTGCAACAGCGTATGTAATATGTCTTTGACTATCCGATTCCAAGAATTGAAAGATCGATTCTTGATCGTATGAAAAACGTTCAGGTAAGATTTTCTGTGGCAATTTATCCATACAATAAACAACCGGTTCGCCATTAGCTGTTCGAACTCTTTCAATAATGAGTAGTTCTTCCTCTTGCACAGTTGAGAAGCGTGTCGTATCTTCTTCAGTGGCAAACATCGTGTTTGAACTTAGAAATATGGTGCCTGGATTCATTCCTGCCTGCTTAATCATATTCGTGACACTATTCAATTGTTCGATGCCAGAATTAAACAATGGTTTACTGTTAACAAAAGTGCCAACGCCATGTCTTCTGACAATCACATTTTCTTCTTCTAATGTACGTAATGCCTCTCTTAAAGTGGCACGACTTACACCTAGAGTCTTTGCAAGCTCGAATTCTGAGGGGAATTTTTCTTTTTCTTTGAATATTCCCTTCTGAATATCTTTCTTTAGACGATCAACCACTTGCAAATATAAATGTCTCGTATCCGATTTAATTAGCATATGATGTTCCTCCAAACATTTCTAAGACATCAGACCTCTGATGTTCAATCAATCCTACTAATCGAAAATACTATAACACTTTTTGACTAATAAATAAATAGACTTTTAAGAATTTCGTCGAAAAAAAACAGAAATGAGGGATTGTTCGGAAATCAATCGGTTTCATTTGTATATTCCTGTAAAAAAGCCAGGCATTTCTCCTCTTTTTCCTCCGTCACTCGAAGGATTGTTCCGAATATATGATAAAAAGAGAACCTGAAATAGGCTATACTATTTCAGGTTCTCTTCTTAAATATGATTATTTTCTATCTAATTAAACAAAAATTTTCATACTAAAACTGCTAGGATTCTATTTAATCCATACTAATTTAGCTTGTTCTTTACTGGATGTTCATTTCTTCCGAACCCTTTGGAATAAGGACGTTTCTCGGTTTACTACCTTCATATGGTCCTACTACTCCGCGAGCTTCCATCTCATCAATTAATCTTGCCGCTCTAGTATAGCCGATACGGAATCTTCTTTGTAGCATACTGACAGACGCTGTTTGCATTTCAACGATTAATTCCACTGCATCATTATACAATTCATCTTCAACTGCCCCTGTTACTTCAACAATTTCGTCAGGAATCATTTCTTCTTGATATTGCGCTTTCTGCTGTCCAATTACAAAGTCAACTACTTCCTCTACTTCCTCATCTGATAGGAAAGCACCTTGCACCCTAACCGGTTTACTAGCCCCATAAGGGAAAAATAACATATCTCCCCTTCCTAATAGCTTTTCTGCTCCACCCATATCTAAAATGGTGCGTGAGTCTGTTTGAGAGGATACCGCAAACGCAATTCGAGATGGTATATTCGCTTTGATAACACCTGTGATGACATCAACAGAAGGACGTTGTGTTGCAATAATAAGGTGAATACCTGCTGCACGGGCCATCTGAGCAAGTCTTGTAATGGCATCTTCTACATCAGACGATGCTACCATCATTAAGTCAGCAAGCTCGTCCACAATCACAACAATAAATGGAAGAAGTGGCTGCTTTTCCTGTTCTTCTGCATTAATGCGTTTAATATATTCATTATAGCCTTCGATATTTCTTGTGCCTGTATGGGAGAATAAATCATATCTTCTTTCCATTTCACTTACTACCTTCATCAATGCTTGCGATGCTTTTTTCGGGTTCGTCACAACAGGTGCAAGCAAATGAGGCACTCCATTATACACATTCAATTCCACCATTTTTGGGTCAATCATCATCAATTTTACTTCATGAGGCTTTGCTCTCATTAAAATGCTTGTAATGATTCCATTAATGCAGACTGATTTTCCGCTTCCCGTTGCTCCGGCAACAAGTAAATGAGGCATCTTATTTAATTCTGCACATACTGCTTCACCCGTTATATCCCGTCCAAATGCAATCATCAGCTTGGAATCTGGCTTATCATTTTTACTAGATTCCAACACCTCTCTAAGGGAAACGACAGCAACTTCTGAATTTGGCACTTCTATCCCGATTGCTGATTTCCCAGGAATCGGCGCTTCAATCCGAATATCCTTTGCTGCTAATGCTAATGCTAAATCATCACTTAAATTGACAATTTTACTTACTTTTACCCCTTCACTTGGATGAACTTCATACTTTGTTACAGCAGGACCTAAATGAACCTCCGTCACTCTTGCTTTTACACCAAAACTATGAAAGGTTCTTTCTAGTTTAGCAGCATTTGCATGGATTTGTTCATATTCCCCACTCTGATCTGCCTTTCTTGGTAGCTTCAATAGTTTTAATGGAGGAAGCTCATAATCTTTATTTTCTACTTCTGTAAATGTTATTGGAACAACAACATCCTCTTCATCCAGCGGTTCTTCCGTCTCTGAAACAGGCTCTTCCTGAATGATTTCATCTTGATATGCTCTCTCTGCAAATGTGTTGATAATTGGCTCTTGTATATAGGGCTCTTCTTCTTGCGGAGTATTCACGATAATCTGCGGACTCGTATTTTCCTCCTGCTGATTGCTTTCTTTCTTTGCTTGTTTATCCGCTTGGCGTTTTTCCTTATTTTTTTGCATGGATTCTTTCCAATCCTTCAAATCCTGCACAAACGCAGACCATTGATCCTGAATAAAGTTCCAAATACCTGATAATACCTTTTTAAAGGCACCACTTAAAGTTTTGCCTGTCAATAAGATAAAGCCAATCACAATCACAATAAAGCTGATGATTTGTGTACCTACTGTATCAAATAAATAATGGAATAGGGCAAATAAAACGGCTCCTATCATTCCACCACCAAGATCAATATTCGTAGCTTGTTTATCTACTTCCATCCAAAATAATTCCCATGTGTTATAAATTACACTTGGATTTGTAAAAGCTCCTTGACTGGCCAGCAGTTTAAATAATGTCACATGGCTTAATAACAAAATAGCTGCAACAATTAAATAGATGCCATTCAATTTAGTATGAAACATATATGGTTTTTCTCGTTTCCACATTAAATAACCACCGTATACGATTAGTCCAATCAGACAAAGCATATACCACTCTCCGAAGAAGAAACGGAAAAAGGATACCATTGTTGCACCAACTGCACCAAGCTGTAGAATGGAGATAAAACTTAACGCCATAATGACAAGTGCTGCAAGTTCATATTGTATTGTTAATTTTAGCGCTTGTTTTTGTCTTTTTTTTCTTCTCTTCCTTTTCGCCATTTTATATCACCTAATATAATCATTTGTAATAAAGAAGCAGCCTTTAGGCTGCTTCTTTATTGATTACTATATTATACCATAGTTTAGGAAAAACAGATTATATGTTTGGAATTTTTGTTCCGGGCTGCATTCCTATATGGAGAAAATGACTAGGGTCAGTGCTAAGCACTCTCACCACTTCTAATTCATTTGCTTCATTTTTTGCTACTAATAAAGGTATTCCATTATAATTTATAACTTGTTGCTTTTCATATATGTCTTGACTCATTGGAAAAATCAATTCTTCGGGCATCATTGTATACATAATCATTGAATAATCCCTTCTGTCTGTTCTTTATTTGCATCAATTAACTCATTGAGCTTTTTCATTGCATTTCCTACCCCACCAACATCATCTATAAGCCCCGAAGTAACAGCATCTATCCCAATTACATTTGTTCCAATGTCTCTTGTTAAATTCCCTTTTGCAAACATAAGATCTTTGAAATCTTCTTCGGTTATTTTGGAATGTTTTGTAACAAAATTAACGACTCTTTCTTGCATTTTATCTAAGTACTCAAATGTTTGAGGCACTCCAATAACGAGCCCTGTTAATCGTATTGGATGAATGGTCATCGTTGCAGTTTCTGCAATATAAGAATAATCACAGGATACAGCGATTGGTACACCGATAGAATGTCCTCCACCTAGGACAAGAGAAACAGTTGGTTTTGAAAGAGATGCAAGCATTTCGGAAATAGCTAACCCAGCTTCTACATCTCCTCCAACTGTATTTAAAATAACCAGCACCCCTTCGATTTTCGGGTTCTGTTCAATTGCAACAATTTGCGGAATTAAATGCTCATATTTTGTCGTTTTATTTTGAGGTGGTAATTGTAAGTGTCCTTCAATTTGACCAACAATCGTTAAACAATGTATTTTGGAATCCTGAGAAAGCTGTGGTACATTGGTTTGACCCAACTGTTGGATTTTTTCCATTAAACCACCTGTTGGTTTATCCTCTTTCGGCTGTTCTTCAGGCTGATTATTATTTACTGAAACCATGATGTTCTCCCTTCCTAAAACCATAATAATATTAGTATGAAGCGAGAGACACTATTTCATGCGGTTGAAATCAAAAGACAAATCGGGTTTATAGTAATGATGGAAGGAACAGCATTATAAAAGGGGTTATTTGAATCAATAGACGGGGAGCATTGCTATGGATGTATTTTTATTAGGGAGGGCTTGGAATAGCGGAGGGATTTTAGCTATTATGAGAACTGCCTTTTTCTGGATCACTCGATATTATGTGGTTATATTTCTTGATGAACACCTCTTTTTCTTTCCTCTCTCCACATTAAAGCGTTCATCTCTTTATCTGTTTACTAAGCCATTCCTCCATTACAAAAAAACAGCCCCCTAACAAAGGAGGCTGTAACTTTTATTTTCTAACTGGTTTTACTTCCATTATAATCGGCAGAATCATTGGTCTGCGTCTTGTTTTTTCATATAGGAATTGGTTTAATGTGTCTCTTATATCTTGCTTTATACCAGTCCAGTCAAAACTGTCCTTGCTGATGCTTTTTTCTACAATATCTCTTACTCGGTCAGACGCTTCTTCAAGTAATTTCTCTGATTCGCGAACATATACAAATCCTCTTGTAATAATTTCTGGACCAGCAGAAATCTTTCTCTCTATCTTATTTAAGGTTACGACAACTGTTAAGATACCATCCTGCGACAATAGCTTACGATCTCTTAGGACAATATTGCCGACATCGCCAACACCACTGCCATCAATTAATACATTGCCTGCGGGAATCTTTCCACCCACTCGAAGTGTATCTTCTTTGTATTCAAGAACCTCTCCTTGTTCAGGAAGATAAATATTTTGAGGAGCAACCCCACATTCGACCGCAATTTTTTCATGGGCTTTTAATAAACGATATTCACCATGGATTGGCAAGAAAAATTTCGGCTTCATCATATTAATCATGAATTTTAATTCTTCTTGGCTGCCGTGATTGGAGCTATTAAATGTTTTATAGCCTGCAAGAAGTGTTGCACCAGCTCTATATAGTTTATCAATTGTTTTTCCGACAAACACTTCACTGCCTAAGAAAGAAGATGCTGCAAATAACACGGTATCCCCTTGCATAATGCTCACTTGCTTATGGTTTTTTCTCACCATTTTTTGTAGGGCTTCAATAGGCTCCCCTTTTGTTCCAGTTGTGATAATGACCATTTGATCCTGTGCATACGCTTGAAGCTCATTATAGGTAACGATTGTTTCCTCATCTACTACTAAATACTGGTTCTTTATCGCAATCTGTAATACTCTTTGTAAATTTTTTCCGATAATGGCAACTTTGCGATTCGTTTTCTCTGCAGCGTCAATGATATGCTGAATACGATTTAAGTCTGTTGCAAAACACGCTGCAATGATTCGGCCGTTTGTTTGTAAAAAAGAGTCGATTAAGCTTTGCGTTACGACAAAGTCTGTAGTTGAATAGCCTGGTTTATCTGCATTTGTACTATCAGATAATAATGCTAAAACTCCTTCTTCTCCAATTTTTGCCATCTCACCATACTCGGGCTTATATAAATCACTTGCTGTCTGGTCAAATTTGAAATCTCCTGTATGAACGATTGCACCTTCTGATGTATGAATAACGATACCAATACTATCTGGGATACTATGATTCGTCTTAAAGAAGGTCACTTTTGATGAAGCAAACGTAAGAACTGATTTAGAGGTAATAATTTCAAATTGTGCTTGTCCTTTGAAATCCTGCTCTTTCATCTTTTCCTTTGTTAGTTCAGCTGTTAAAAGAGTCGTAAAAACGGGCACGTCCAAATCTCTTAATATATAAGATAAGCCTCCGATATGGTCTTCATGTGCATGGGTTAAGAAAATCCCTTTTACTCTGTCTTTGTTTTGCTTTAAATACGATATATCTGGAATAACGATATCAATCCCCAGCATTTCATTTTGTGGATACATTAATCCAGCATCAATTACAAATATGTCTTCATCCACTTCGACTACAAACATATTTTTTCCGTTCTCGCCCACTCCACCGAGTGCAACGAGCTTTATTTTTTCATTCTTCATAAATTTTTGTTTCCTCCTATGTTGAGTTAAGCCGACCATTGATCAGTTATGCTTATTATACTTGATGTTTAAAAATGTTTACAACCAATTTTATGAAAACTTCTTTTTTAAAAATGATTTTTCAGAAAATAAAGCAATTCCAGTATTGGATTTTTCCTTATTTTATCGGCTTTTTCCATAGTAATATAATCATTTTTTAACGCTTGTTTGACTTGAATTTAAAAATAGAAATAACGATTACAACAAAGAAACAAGCTAAACATGCCATGATGCTAATTCGATTTGCTTCATCAAACAAGAAACTGATACTAATAATAGCTAAACAAATAACCGTAATTATAGGTATGTACGGATATCCCCAAATTTTAAAGCTTGGTTCAAAAGGATAAGATTTTCGAAGCTTTACTTGGGCTAAACAAATAGTAATCCAAACAATCGAAACGACAAAACCTGGGAATGCCATAAGCAAAGCGAATACTTCCTCTTGCTTTACTAACGCAATCATGGAGCCAGCAATTAAAATAATAGCTGTAAGCATTAAACTATATAAAGGAACTCCATTTTTATTTACCTTGCTGAACGCCTTTGGTCCTTGTCCTTCTATCGCAAGAGAATACATCATTCTTGTACAACCATATATACCCGAATTCGCCGCAGATAACACCGCAATAATCAAGACAAAGTTCATAATATGAGCTGCGCCAGATAATCCTGAAATAGTCAGCACTTGTACAAATGGACTAGAAGCATCATTTAGCTTATTCCAAGGAATAAGACCACATATAATTAATATTGGTAGTGTGTAAAATAATATGATTCGTAAGATAAAGCTTTTAATTACTTTCGGTAGTATTTTCTCTGCATCTTTTGCTTCTGTTACGGTAACCCCAATAAGCTCAGAGCCACCATAGGAAAACATAACAATTAATAATGCTGAAAAGACAGACATCCAGCCATTTGGGAAAAACCCACCGTTTTCTGTGTAATTTTGCAAATAATTGGTTTCGCCAGATGGAATAATGCCGAATAAAACAGCTGCTCCTAGAATAATAAAGAGAATAATCATCCCAATTTTAATTCCTGCAAACCAAAACTCAAATTCACCATAATTTTTCACATTCATTGTATTTACAGCGATTAATATAATGGAACAAATAATGCTTAATATCCAAAGTGGTACGTCTGGTAACCAAAATTGTAAAAAGCTTCCGGCTACAACAACCTCAATCACGCATACAGCAAGCCATAAAATGCAATACATCCAGCCAATGATGAATGCCATTCGATCGCCAAAAGCTTTTCCGATAAAGCCTTTCATATTTGTATTTGGATAAATAATCGCCATTTCTGCAATGCTTCCCATTACTACGAGTAATAATAGCCCTGCAAATATGTATGTAAAGATAACGCCTGGGCCAGCAATCGATACGGTTTCGCCGCTTCCTTTAAATATTCCAGTACCAATAGCTCCTCCCATTGCCATTAAACTGATATGTCTTGGCAATAAATTTTTCTGTAACTTATTATTCGTCATACTTTCTCCTCCGCACTTCTTCCATTTACTTACAATCAAGATTTTTCCATAAATCGAACATTTACTATGTATCCAATCATAATCAATTACTGGATTAGAAACAAGTTCTTCTTATTATGGAATCAAACAAAAAAGTCAGAAGAGCTAGTTATCTCACGGTGGAACGAACCAATTTTAGCATTGGTACATTCTTAGTAATAAGAGATAGCTGAACTCTTCTGACTAGTAACATTCTTTTAACCTTGCAAAACAAGCTGTTTTATCATGTTAATCCTAATTGCTGATAAAGACTAACACCTTATAAAAATTCTGCTAGTTCTTTGCGTTCTTCCTCTGTTAAAGGAACTAATGGTAAACGAACAGAACCAACATCAAATCCTTTTAATTGAAGCGCCGTTTTTACAGGTACAGGGTTAGGTGCTTTAAATAAGGCTAACATAAGCGGAAGTAATTTCTGATGCATTTTTGAAGCTTCCTCTATATTCCCAGCTAAGAAAGAATTCACCATTTCTTTCATTTCTTTGCCGATAATATGCGATGCAACAGAGATTATTCCTGTTCCCCCTACAGATAATAACGGTAATGTTAAACCGTCATCGCCACTGTAAACGTAAAAATCATCTGGGGTTGACGCAATAATTTTCGTGATGTTATTTAAATTTCCGCTAGCTTCTTTTACTGCTACTATATTTTCAATTTCAGACAATCGGATAATAGTATCTGGTTCAATATTAACAACAGAACGACCTGGAATATTATATATCATAACGGGTAGTTTTGTAGATTCTGCAACTGCTTTAATATGCTGAAACAATCCCTCTTGGTTTGGCTTGTTATAGTATGGTCCAACTACCATAACAGCGTCCACACCTGCAAGTTCAGCTTGTTTCGTCAATTCGATGGACTCATATGTGTTATAACTACCTGTTCCTGCAACAATTGGAACTCTCTTTTCCACTACCTTTACCACATGTTTAAATAACGCAATCTTCTCTTGTTTGGATAATGTGGGTGATTCTCCAGTTGTACCAGCTACTACTAAAGAATCCGTTCCGTTTTCAAGTAAATGATTAATCAACTGTGTTGTTTTTGGAAAATCTATATGTCCCTTGGCATCAAATGGTGTAATCATGGCCGTTGACACCCTACCAAATAAACCCATCGTTCCACTCCTATTCTCATCTCGATCTTGTCGTATCTATATCTATTCTATTCTTTTTCTAGCTCAAACGCATCATGTAGTACATTCACCGCGTTTACTAAATTATCCTGCTTCACAAGGACCCATATCGTTGCATGGCTATCAGCTGATTGTAGGATTCGAATTCCTTTATTTGATAGTGCCGTCACAATTTTAAATGTAACACCTGGTACACCGGCCATTCCAGCACCAACTACTGAAACTTTCGCACACTCTCTTTCAATAACAGGTTCGTAGCCCATATTTTCAAGAACAGCTATTGCTTTATTGGTCATTTCATTTGTTACGGTATAGACAACACTGTTTGGTGATATGTTGATAAAGTCGACACTTATTTCTTCATTTGCCATTGCTTTAAATACTTGTGCCTGCAAATCATACTGATCTTTTTTTGCAAATACTTTAATCTGTGTTACATTCGCTACATGCGCAATACCAGTAACAGGTCTTTCTTTAATGTCGCTACCTCTGTTCTCTGCATTACTAGATGTAACGAGGGTACCAGTACCTTTTGAATAAGTAGAACGAATTCGAATTGGCACCTTTGCCTGCATCGCAATTTCCACTGCTCGCGGATGTATTACTTTTGCCCCTTGGTATGCCATATTACATACCTCTGAATACGTGACCACTGATAATGGTCGAGCATTTTCAGCAATTCTTGGATCAGCTGTCATAATTCCTTCTACGTCTGTAAATATATCAATATATTCTGCGTTTAGGGCAGATCCTAAAGCGGCTGCTGAAGTATCACTTCCGCCTCTTCCTAATGTTGTCGTATCTCCATTTGGTGCTGCTCCTTGAAAGCCAGCTACCACGACTACATCATGGTTTTCCAATTCTTGTAGAATACGGCTACAGTCCATTTCCATTATTCTTGCATTTGTAAAATCATTATTCGTTTTAAATCCAGCTTGAGCACCTGTCAAAGCTGTAGCTGAAATCTGATTTTCTAGCAATAGCTGTGTGAACACAACACTTGAAATAATTTCGCCGCATGACATTAGCAAATCATTTTCTCTTCTGCTGATACTTGTTTCTGTTCCGCCAACTAATGATAATAGTGTGTCCGTTGCATATGGTTCTCCTTTACGGCCCATTGCTGAAACAACTACAACCACTTTATACCCTTCACTTAATGCATCTTTAATATGATCTTTTGCTTGAATTCGGCTTTTTTCATCTCTTACGGATGTTCCACCAAATTTTTGAACCATTATTTTCACAGTAAACACCTCTGAACACTTTCTAAATGAGTGTAAATATAAGGGTGCCTTTTTCTAGAACAATTGGAGGATTCTCAAAATCCTTAACTCTATAGATTAGATTCACCTCAGACATCATATTACTAGGAGGATCCCTTGTTGTTTGACTCTAGTTAAGCTTTGAGCCATTTAATTGTAGTATTCGTTAAAAAAAGGATCTCTTTCTTCTAAAAATACTCATTTGTTAAGAAAGACAAGATTTTGGAAACGATGCGTATATTGCTGTGTCCAAACTTGTACTTCCTGTATGTAGAAAAATTAGAACTCTACTTACAGGCATTTTCCTGCATTCTAATCCTTTTTAAGTCTTGCCTTTCTTAATTTACTTATACAAGTCCTAATTTAATTAGGCTTTCCGCGATTTGAACAGAGTTCCATGCGGCACCCTTTAATAAGTTATCTGATACTACCCACATATGAAATCCGTTCTTCACGTCTAAATCTTGACGAATACGTCCGACAAAAACATCATTGCTCCCTACACAATCTGCAGGCATTGGATAGATTTGATTATTCGGATCATCCTGTAGCACAATGCCAGGAGAAACTTGTAATAACTCTTTTATTTCTGAAGCTGTTACTTGGTCATTGTCTAATTCAAAATAAATAGATTCAGAATGACCTGTTGCAACTGGTATACGTACACATGTTGCCGCAACTTTTAAGTCCTCTGCATGCATGATTTTCTTTGTTTCGTTAATCATTTTCATTTCTTCATAAGTAAATCCATTTTCAGTGAACACATCAATTTGCGGAACCGCATTAAAAGCAATTTGATAATGTTTCTTATCACTTTTAACTGGAAGAATTTTTGGCTCAAATGCTTCATTGTTAAGAATCGCTTGCGTTTGGCTATTTAACTCCTCTACTGCTGCTGCTCCTGATCCAGACACAGCTTGATATGTCGACACTAATACTTTAGATAGTCCATATTTTTCTTTCAATGGTTGTAGAGCTACGACCATTTGAATAGTAGAACAGTTCGGATTTGCAATAATTCCGTTATGGTTGCGAAGATCTTCTTCATTTACTTCTGGTACTACTAATGGCACATCTTTGTCCATACGGAATGCACTTGTATTATCAACAACAATTGCTCCATGTCTTACCGCATGTGGTGCTAGCTCCTTTGAAACCCCGCCACCTGCACTAAATAGCGCAATATCGATTCCTTTAAAGCTTTCTGGAGTTGCTTCTTGTACAACTATTTCCTTATCTTTATAAAGAACTTTTGTCCCTGCTGAACGTTTTGAAGACAAAAGTGTTAATGTTGAAATAGGAAAATCTCTGCTTTCTAATGTTTTGATCATTTGCTGACCAACAGCCCCTGTTGCTCCAACTACTGCTACGTTATATCCTTTTAATTGATCCATTAATGGTTCTCCTTCCAAAGGCTTTCTCTAATAATAATAGGCTAGCTTCATGCACCGCCTTAAATAATATTATCTATTTTAACATATTCAAGCAGCAATAAAAGAAACTTTTATCAGATTCTTTCAAAAAACACCGATTGGCGCTAAAGAATTCCGATCGGATTACAAAAAGCGCCTTGTTTATTCGGTGATTTTATAAAAATACTAGTTAATCTAAATATTTCTCCACAATTACTGGCTGAATCTGTTTATATTCTAATGCTGCCTCAATCGTTTCTGCAAGCATAGTCATTCTTGCTACCATAGAATTTGGTTTCTTTTCTGGATCATCCTGACCAAATGGGATGAAGAAAATATTCTTTGTTGCCATCAAGCGCATAAGATTCATGCCGTTTAATCCTAATGCATCATTTGTTGATATTCCTAACACAACTGGTTTTTGATTTCTTAATGTAGCTTTAGCTGCCATTAGTACTGCATTGTCTGTCATAGCATTAGCAAATTTGCTCATGCTATTTCCTGTTAATGGAGCGATTACCATACAATCGAGTGGTGTTTTCGGTCCAAGAGGCTCTGCTGCTACTATACTATCGATTATTGGCTGCCCAGTTATTTCTTCTACTTTGCTAACCCAATCCTTCCCCTTGCCGAAACGAGTATCTGTATTTTTAACATTTCCTGTTACAACTGGTACTACTTCTGCGCCAAGTGATACTAATTTTTCTACCTGTGGTACTACTTCTGCATACGTACAGTGTGATCCTGAAATTCCAAATCCTATTCTTTTTCCTTGTAAACTACCCATATTTATTTCTCCTTTCCTTGTTGCGGTTGATCAGCAAGTAATTGAGCTAAGACATCTGCGAGTATATTCCCTGCTGTTTTCGGGGCTACAATTCCTGGTAAACTTGGTGCAAGTAATGCCTTAACCCCTCTTTTTTCTGCATATTGAAAATCCGTTCCACCTGGTTTAGATGCCAAATCGAGCACCAAAGTGTGTAGAGGCATTTTTTCAATGACATCAGAAGTTACCACAAGATGGGGAATCGTATTGATACATATATCGATCTCTTCCACCGCGATTTGTAAATCATCTAAATGTACAGGGGTTAATCCCATTTCTATAATGCGTGCAATATGTTCACTTTGATTAGCTGCAACCTTTACTTTCGCACCTAATGCGTGGAAAGTTCGAGCAACACTCATTCCTACACGTCCTAGTCCTAGCACGATTACTTTAGAACCATGAATCGTTGTATCTGTATGTTGGATTGCCATCATAATCGTACCTTCTACTGTTGGAATGGAATTTAATATTGCTACATCATCTCGATCAAATAATTGAACGAGTTTTCGGTTTGTTTCTTTAATTAGCAAATTTAAATATTCATTCGTTATTCCTGAATATACGGTGCAATGCTCTGGGGTTTTTTCTAGTATTTCTTTTGTTAAAAAAACCTTTTCGTTCGAAAAGATTGTATCAACTTGCCCATTTAAATCGGTACATTTAACGGGTAAGATAATAGCATCTATTTTCGAAAAATCTACGTTATCGATTTTTTCTTTTGTAGCTCCGGTGAATGCATGGTCTAACTGCTCGAACCCAATTAATGAAAGGATTGCCTCTTGTTCGGTTAACTTGCGAACAATTTCTAGCTGCCTTGCATCACCGCCGATAACCGCGATTTTCATCCCTTTCAGCATGAATATTTCACCTTCTTTTTTTAAAGATCCTGTTTTCATAGCTCGCTACTTCAACATCTTATGTGATTACATATTATTAGGTGAGTTGTTTCGAGGAATTCCTCAAAAAGAAGGATTTCTTCTTTATTTAGAACAACTAACTAAGAAGAGAAAGCTTTGTAGCCTTCCTGTCCTAGTTTCAAATCGGACTAGCTTGAGCGTCCGCCTCTTAAAAGCTTTTTTATATTTGTTCACTTCAAAATTTCTCATCTAAATCGATTTATGCATCCTTTTTATCTTTTCTGTTCTTCATTACCTTCATAAAATAAGTTACCCTGGGAAGTTGTAAAAGCGGATAGAATGGAGCAAATAGTGTGGAGGGTAAAACGAAACAATGCCATCATTTCGTTGTAGAAAGCAACCTACTAGTTCAAAGGTAGGGGCACAAAAAAACTAGGATTCAGAAATAAATTCTGTTTCCTAGTTTTTATTTTATATATGTAGTGCCATTTATTGCAGTGCTTTTGGCAGTTGTCCATCTGGGCTGATTAAAGACACCGAGAATGTGTCAGTGAAAATATCTTTTGCCATTTGATCGACATCCGCTTTCGTAACTCGGTCTATATCAGCAATAATATCATCCAAGGAACGATGTTTACCTAATAATAATTCATTTTTGCCATTTCTGCTCATTCGGCTATTTGTACTCTCTAAACTTAGCATTAAGCTACCTTTCAATTGCTCCTTACTATTTAGAAGCTCCTTTTCGGTAATTCCTTCTTTTTTCAAGGTAGCAAGCGTACTTTGAATCGTATCAAATAGTTCATCTAGCTGTTTTGCTCCTGTACCACCATATATTGTTACGATCCCGCTATCTTGGTATGCAGAATGATAAGAGAAAACCGAGTAAGCTAAGCCTTTTTGCTCACGAACATCTTGGAACAGTCTACTGCTCATACTCCCACCGAGAATATTGTTTAAGGAAACAAGTGTATACATTTTCTCATCGCCCACTTGTAATCCATTAAAGCCTAGGCATAGATGGGCTTGCTCTGTTTCCTTTTTTCGAGAAAAATTATTGGCATGGAAAGAAGGCTTTACAATTTCTATTTCTGATTTACCCGCTTCATATGTTCCAAAATACTTCTCTACCTCGGAAATAAATGTCTCTGTAATATTTCCAGCAATCGAAATAACTGTATTTTCTGGTGTATAATGATTAAACATATATTCTCTTAACGTATCTCCATTAAAGGTAGCAAGCGTCTCTTCTGTACCTAAAATTGGATAGCCTAATGGATGTTTATCATAGATTGCCTGACTTAATAAATCATGGACAATATCATCTGGTGTATCATCATACATTTTAATCTCTTCATATACAACATTTTTCTCTTTCTTTAACTCTTCTTCATCAAAAGTTGAGTTAAAATACATGTCTGCTAACACTTCTAAAGCCATATCAGCATGTGTATCCAACACCTTTGCATAATAGCAAGTATATTCCTTTGAAGTAAAAGCATTTACTTGACCACCAATACTGTCAAATGATTCTGCTATTTCTCTTGCACTACGTGTTTTTGTTCCTTTAAAAAACATATGCTCTAAAAAATGGGATACACCATTATTTTTTTCATCCTCTTTCCGTGACCCTGTTCCTATCCATACGCCAATAGCTACAGAGCGAACGGTTGGAATGTTTTCCAATACTATTCTTACTCCATTTTGGCAAGTATATCTTTTGATCAATTATGTTCCTCCTGTTCTTCTACCAAGTTGTTAAATATAGCTGCGACTGCTAGTATATCTTATTCCTCTTATTTTTTCCAAAACATTGTTTGATTATAATCATAACATAGGAAGGTTTAAAAGATGAATAACGTTTCATTCCCGTATGAAGAGAAGATAAGTATGTTATTTTTACTTTTCGTATGCTCCCTGTTGATTTCCGCTTTACTGGCGCCGCTCCCATTTCCTTCATTCCCGAAGAAACTATTCCTTACACATCCATTAACTCAAGCCTTCATAAAAATAAAGCAACAGCATTTAATATACATTTCTTCTTATAGAATACTATAAGATGGATGGAACTACTATTTTTTTGTATTATAGCTTTCCCGCTCCTCACTAAGCATGTCACTAACCGTATCAATTTTATACCCTTTATTCTCAATTTCAATAATTAATCGCTCTAGACTATTTGTCGTTACTTCTGTAGGGTGCATGAGGATAAGTGCCCCATTATGGATTTTTGCAAGAACTCGCTTAAGCAATGTATCTGGGCTTGGTTTTTGCCAATCGATTGTATCTACTGACCATATTACTGTTTTCAGCTTCTGCTGATCCGCAATCTTTACTACTTCATTATTAAAATATCCGCTTGGTGGTGCTAACAACGTGACTTGCTCTCCTGTTGTTGCTTCTATCACATCATTTGTTTTAACTATTTCCTCATGAATTTTGCTGCTACTAATTTTACTCATATCAGGATGTGTATAGGAATGATTTCCGATTTCATGCCCAGCTTCTGCAATCATTTTTGCAAGATCTGGGTTTTTTTGAACCCATCTACCCTCTAAGAAAAAACTAGCCTTCACATGATGTTTTTTCAAGGTAGCTAAAATATCAGGCAAAAATTCATTGCCCCATGCTACATTTATAATAAAACTAACTGTCTCTTTGTCTGGATTTCCTTTATAAATAGGAGCAGGCGGCAAATCAGCTAAAGTAATTTCTGGTTTCACTTGTTGGAAAACTAATTTTTGTTCATTGAATTTCTTCTCTTTTTTCATATTTTTATATGATGCATCTATATCGACCCTTAGCCCGTTTAATCCAGGAATTGCTTTCCATACTGGATCTAACTTTGCATCTATTGGTGCTTTTTCAAACTCTTTTGCTTTTTCACTAATAGTTGTGTATAAGGAATCATTTGCTGTTACGGTTACTGATTTTTCTTGCAAGGTGCTAACATATGTATCTGCTAAAGGATTATTAACTAAAAACCAAGAGACAACAACAATCCCTACTAGTGAAACTATTTTCTTCATCACCTTTCCCCCCTAGTTATTACAATATGATAATCAAGGACAAGGTAGAACGCAGAAATATGGACTTTGCTTATCCTTATTTTTTATTTTGGTTCAAGATGAATCATTTCATTCCACAAAAAAGATGACTTGATAAAATATCTGTTAAACCATTAACAGCTTTTATCAAGTCATCTTTTTGTTATTTAGTTAGTTTTTAGCATTCTCAGCTTGTTCTTTTTGTTCTTTTAAAACCGCTTTGCGTGATAGGTTAACTCTTCCTTGTTTATCAATTTCTGTTACTTTCACAAGGATTTCATCACCGATTGCTACGACGTCTTCTACTTTGCCAATTCTTTCTTCAGCAAGCTCAGAAATATGAACAAGGCCGTCTTTTCCGTTAAAGATTTCAACGAATGCACCGAATTTCTCGATTCGTTTTACTTTGCCAAGATACATTTGTCCGACAACGACTTCACGAACAATATCTTCAATAATTTGTTTTGCTTTGTTATTCATTTCATCATCAACAGAAGAAATGAACACTGTACCATCTTGCTCGATATCGATTTTAACGCCAGTTTCTTCAATGATTTTATTGATTTGTTTACCACTTGGTCCAATAACATCGCGAATTTTGTCTGGGTTAATAGACATCATTAAGATTTTTGGCGCATAAGAAGATAAAGATTCTCTAGGAGTATTGATTGTTGCCATCATGGATTCTAAAATTTGCATACGACCAATTTTTGCTTGCTGTAATGCCTCTTCTAAAATTTCACGAGATAGTCCATCAATTTTAATATCCATTTGAAGTGCTGTAACCCCTTTAGAAGTACCAGCAACTTTAAAGTCCATATCTCCTAAATGATCTTCCATTCCTTGGATGTCTGTTAAAATACTGTAGTGTTCACCAGATTTAATCAGACCCATTGCAATCCCAGCAACCGGCGCTTTAATTGGCACCCCAGCATCCATCATAGCAAGCGTACTTGCACAAATACTAGCTTGTGAAGTAGAACCATTGGATTCTAATACTTCTGATACAAGGCGAATAGTATATGGGAAGTCTTTTTCAGAAGGAATGATCGGTTCTAAGGCTCTTTCCCCTAGTGCGCCATGGCCGATTTCTCTTCGTCCAGGTCCACGCATTGGTCCTGTTTCACCAACACTGAAGTTAGGGAAATTATAGTGATGCATAAACCGTTTTTCTTCTTCTACTCCAAGACCGTCCAAGATTTGTACGTCTCCTAGAGCACCTAATGTACAAATGCTTAATGCTTGCGTTTGTCCACGAGTGAACAGACCAGAACCATGTGTTCTTGGTAATAAATGAACTTCTGAAGATAGTGGGCGGATTTCTTCTAATCCACGTCCGTCTGGGCGAACTTTATCTTCTGTAATTAAACGGCGAACTTCATTTTTCACTAATTTATCTAAAATTGCTTTCACTTGCTTTAATTCTTCTTCTTCTGTTTCTTCTGCTTCATACTTTGCAATAACAGAATCTTTTACCACTTTAATAGCTGCTTCACGAGCATGCTTTTCTTGTACACGAATGGCTTCTAGCATTTCGTTTTCACATAATGCGCGCACATCTGCTTCGATGTCTTTATCCAATTCGTATAGAACAACTTCCGTTTTCTCTTTGCCAATCTCTTCAGCAATTTTTTCTTGGAAAGCAATTAGACGTTTAATTTCATCATGACCAAACATAATTGCTTCAAGCATTACTTCTTCTGGCACTTCATCTGCACCAGCCTCAACCATGTTGATTGCATCCTTTGTACCTGCAACAGCAAGGTTAATATCACTTTTCTCTGCTTGTTCTACTGTTGGATTGATGACAAATTCGCCATCGATTCTTCCAACATATACACCAGCGATTGGACCGCCAAATGGTATGTCAGAAACAGATAATGCGAGTGATGACCCAAACATTGCTGCCATTTCAGATGTACAATCTTGATCCACACTCATAACCATGCTGACTACTTGCACTTCATTACGGAAGCCATCAGCAAATAATGGTCGAATCGGTCTGTCGATTAAACGGCTTGCAAGAATCGCTCTTTCGCTTGGACGTCCTTCTCTTTTTATAAAGCCACCTGGGATTTTACCAACTGCATATAGGCGTTCTTCATAGTTTACTGTTAATGGAAAGAAGTCTAAGTTTTTCGGTTCTTTTGAAGCAGTCGCTGTGCTTAATACAGCAGTATCACCATATCGTACAAGTACTGCACCATTTGCTTGTTTTGCTAATTGTCCAATTTCGACTGTAAGCTTTCTTCCAGCCCAGTCAATGGAATAGACATGCTTATCTTGTCCCATTCATAAACCCCTCTCTACTCATTCACTTCATGGAGGTTTCCGGTTAAGTACTACCTAAAACCTACTATTTTATAAAATAAAGAATACTACCTTTAAATTTTCTCTTCTACTAGTATACACATTTTATGTAACTAAAAAACGAAATTAATTTATGTAATCTATAGAAACCATATGTTAGATTCGCATTTATTTACAATAAAAAAGCGGGAAAAATATCCCGCTTTTTTAACTATCTACGTAGACCAAGTTTGTTAATTAAAACACGGTAACGTTGAACGTCTTTATTACGTAGGTAAGTTAAAAGATTACGACGTCTACCTACCATTTTCAAAAGACCACGACGTGAGTGATGATCCTTTTTATGTGTACGTAAATGTTCATTCAAGTTATTGATTGACTCAGTAAGGACAGCGATTTGAACTTCTGGAGATCCAGTATCGTTCTCATGCGTTTTGTACTCATTGATAAGTTCGTTTTTACGTTCTTGAGTGATTGCCATCCTGTTTCACCTC
>Ga0182738_1000931_pt1 | contig 38621 bp, 34 predicted proteins | sample eDN5th30CBELigMG_FD_128876 | JGI IMG/M metagenome (GOLD analysis project Ga0182738, IMG submission 128876) | Enriched Miracle-Growth compost microbial communities from Emeryville, California, USA - eDNA 5th pass 30_C BE-Lig MG (version 2)... ...
CATTTGCAGCACTTTTGGTTCCATGAGTGTTGAGCGCAGAGGGCACCAACGTCAACAGAGTAAACGAGGGAGGCAAAACCGATGAAGATAAGGAAGATGGCTAAGAGTTTCATTTTGAAAGTGACAAATTAAGAATTAAATTATAAACAGAAAGCTGGCTCTAATATATATATATAAGATTGATAAAAGAAGAATTAATGAATAGTTTTTTCTTTGGAGATTCTATAAATTTGATCAAAAGTTTCAGCGTATCAAATTTTTATTTAAACCCACCAGAGTAACAGGAGAATACTTTTCTTGAAGTCAAAGAAAGGAATGTCGAAAAGGATCGAAAGAGGAGAGCACTTTGTCAGTTGGAAAGCAAGGTAATCTCCCTCTAGTGATAACTACTTTAGTTTTTTGAATTTTGTATGCTATTTTTTGTTGATTTGTTGCTTTTGATTATTTAATTTTTGTTGAAAAGTTCTAAAGAATAAGAGAAACAAGATAATCCCAAAACATTTTTCAAATCAAAGCACTCGCAGTTTTTCCTGATTTTCCATAAGTGGTTCATCTGTATCAAAGCAGAAGACGCAAAATAAAAAATGAATTTGCTTCCTGATTGAGTTATTTGTTTAACTGATTCCTTTTGAACTGTTTTTATTTCATCAAATTTGGTTGGGACTTTCCACAAAAAAGGGATGAGGAACTATTTTGCTCATGATTTTTCTTCTAAGAATATCCGAGAATTTTCTATTTCCATCTCAGAGAAACCTGAAGATGATACAGCCAGCAAAATTTTTTTCCAAGTATTTGTAAATTTCCAAGGACTTCTCAACAAAAAATTTTTCCAACCAAATTTTCAATATTACCATTGCTGCTGTCTTATCAACTTATTAACTCCAAAACATTTTTCTTGAAGGCTACTCAAACAAGTTTCCCCTTCAACGATAAAAATTCTTTCAGCAAATCAAATACCCACTGCTCACTTTTTCTTTCGAAAAATAATTTTACAAAAGAATTCTTAATCACTTTTCTTCACTCGACTCGATGCCAAGAAAAAAGGCATTTATTTCAAAACTTTTAATCAAAATTCGCCCTCATTTGTTAAAACCTCATCAACTCAACATGAGAGCAAGATTTTGAAGGTCAAAAAATAATCCTTATTTTCTGTTCAACATAAAATTTGATGAAAAAAGGAAATCTTTGGCAAAATAGAAGAGGATGAGAAATACGGATCTTTAGCCTAAATTGGAGAGAGGAAAAAAAGGAACGTGGACTAAAACTAAAGCGAGTTATTGCCGAAAAATATCAGTTATGACCTTAATATTTGAAGTCAAATAACTAAGTTTATCTGGTCTCAATGTAATTTATTGGCCCATTAAAATTAAGTCAAAGCTTAGATACAAACATACAACCTGTTCCTTAGAAGGAGAGAAATCTTGGACTTCTTGAGTTATTCAAAGAAGTTATTTTTTCAATGAATTACATATTTAAGGTGGATCAGAATAGAAGATTTTCAAGAAAAAATAAATCGCAGAGTGAAATATTATTCTCTGTAAAATTGAACAAAACAAAAATATTCTTTTCAGATTCCCATTTTCCTTCCCAAACAAAGACCAAAATTTCTTCCATTTCATAATTTGACCACCTAAGACGATCAGAAAAGGAGCTTGAAACCTCACTTCTCAAAGGACAAATCGCCAAATTTATCAACAAAATGAATGTCCTATAGCGTCGAATGTTTGATTTTTAATTTTGGATTCTATTTCAATCGCTCATCATTTCGTCGCCAAAGCTAAAACTAGCCCAGTCATAAGTGTCCGCTCAATTTCTCACCATTTTATCCATTTAAAACAAATGACCATCTTGATCATTACGGCAAGAAACGAGGTTAGGAGTCAAGTAACAGAAAAACAAAATAAACTACCGATTCGGCCCGCTTGTCCTCAAAAAACAGAAGTAGTGATCATTAACTTCTCTTTTTTAAACTTTATTTTGAAAAGAATCAAGATGAACCAAGCCTTTTCTAACACCAAACAAAATTTATTCTCAACTATTTTTGTAACGACCAAAGAACATTCTCAAAATAAGTTTTCGAATTTGTCAACTCCCACAATACTCCATTCCTCTTTTTTCTTTAATATTGGTCAAACGGTTTCCATCCAGCTCATCCCAACTCAACTTTATTTACCAGAAATCAAGAAAAATATTCATTTCTTTTGACATTCTTGCCAAATCTACTTTTCCCCCTCAAAAATGAGCCATAGGACAATCACGAAAACGCTTTAAGAATCATAACAAAATCACAAATATTTTTCTCAAGAAGTCTGAAACAAGATGTTCCAATTTGCCCATTTAAAATTTGAAAAGCAACAAGGCGAGGATAAAACTGTCAAATTTAGACAATTAATCAATTTGAAATTTAAGCTGATACATAATTAATTGGCTCTTTCTTTATATTTTTATTCTCAAAATCTATAATCCTGAAAGATTTTCTCTTGCCATCTGAATCTCTTGTCCTTGAACCCGTATTGCTTTGTTCTTCTTGGCTATTTCAAAGTTTTTCTGTTTTTAGCCTTTCAATTATTAGGGTGAAAATTTAATAAACCAACAGCCTTTTCAGAAATCAAGATTTGCCAACATTGACTAGAGGAAATACGGGAATCAAAATTCTAAATCTTTCATATTCAACCCAGATATTTTATAGATTCAAACACATATATCCATTTTTGATTTTTCAAGGTCAAGGCCTATTGTCCTTTCCTTTTGAAAGGTTGAACTTCGTTGTTTTGAGTTTTTTATAATGAATGAATGTATTGGGATTCAAGCAGAGAGACAGTTGGAACATAAAATTATTCAGATTTTAGAGACTAAATTTTTTTATAAATGGCTCTTTTTTTTCAAGAATGGAAAATTCGATTTTTCTATTCAATTAATCATTTTATCGTTTGGTGTCTTTGATTTAAAAAGCTTGCATTTATGTCTCAACGAATTTAACTTTGCTATTAATCAAAACTGCCACTTGAACCCAATCCCTCAACTTTCTCCCCTATCTTTCTAAAAATGTTCCCAGAACACAAGTGCCCCTCTTTTTCAAGGTAAAAGAATTCCGAAATACACCATGAATCCATCACAGAATCTCAAATATCAAAGAGAATGCTTGAACAACCCCAGATTAAAGAGAAACAGTCAAATGTTTGTTTAAATTTCCTATTTTTTAAACAAGTGATTAAACAGAGTTTTAAAGCTATTTGCAACCAATTTGATTTTTTGAAAACAATTAATTTTCAAATAAGCGAGGTTAATTCATATTCTATATAATTTTAACTTTAAATTTTTTTGTATTAAACTGCTTTTTGGACGTATTATGCCCTAATTTTAGCTTTGCTTCAAACAATTAAATCCGGCGCCCGATTTTTTCTAGAATTACAAACTTAGACAATAGAGCTCTTTCTCTTGCCAAAACTCTCAATATCTTGTTTTCTTCCAGAGAATTATAAATTTTGCCCTGAAAAAGACTTAAATTTAAAAGGTTTAAAAACAAATTTTAGGGCGAGGCCACAAACAACTTTCAACTGATGCTGTTTGAGCTTTAATTGAATCAGCTTACAAGTTAATTATATAAATTTTAAACAAATAAAATTTAGTTCCACTCGCTCTCAGATATGAATCCTCTACTTCGTTTCATCGACTATTGTTCTGATTCAATCAGCCTCTATTACTCCAAATTTGAAGACTACCTCACCTCTGGTGAAGAAAATGTTGATGTCAAAGTCAAAAAGAAAATTATGGTTTATCATTTAACCGTGATGCTCCTCCATTTTATTATGCTTCCTCTCCTCAATCCTCATGGATCATATATGGTTACAGTTTTTCATGCCTGCCTTGCCACTGCAAACTTCATCATCCTCAAAGTTGGGAGTCATTCTTTTATTGTAGCATATTTTCTCTTGAGTTATTTGCTCGGACTTTACGTCGCTAGTTGGAAGTATCAAAACTTACTCAAAGTCATTGGTCTGGCCCTCATTCAGCATAATCACTCATTCCTCGTCCACGATAATCGTTTCTTCAAGCCTATTTGCATCTTTGTCACTTGGTTCATAATTAACAACTCTCAAATCCAGCTTTCAAACCTCATTGAGCAGAATGAAATTAATAAATTAATTGACATTGTAAAAGGCCTCCAAAACGCCTGGCCTTCTTTATATTTGTTTAATCAGCTTTGTTCCATGCATTTCGCCAAACTCTATTGCAGAATCCTGGATCATACCAAAGAAACAAACAAAAGACTTGAACGAACCAACGCTGATCTTTGTCAAATCAACGAAAAACTCAAATCTACTCTCTCCCTTCTCGAAGAAAAAAATAAAGAGCTCAATGAAGCTATTCGAGCCCGCGAACTTTTTATTGCAAGTGTCTCTCATGAACTCAGAAATCCTCTCAATTCCATGCTCGGAAACATCGAGCTTCTCAGCCTTGAAGTCAAAGATTCGAAATGGAAAGAAATGCTCGAAACCTGTAAATTGTGCGGAGATGCCCTGCTTGGCCTAATTAACAACGTTCTTGATGTTGCCAAAATTAATGCGGAGAGATTGGAATTAAACTACCAGTCAATCAATTTTTGTAGGCTCATAGAAAAGGTTTGGACTGTTTCGGCTATAAAAATGCGCGAAAAAGGCCTAAAAGGATATTTATGCATCCCGCCAGATCTCCCTCCCTTCCTTAAAACTGATTCACATAGGCTCAATCAGATTTTACTCAATTTGATAGGAAATGCCACAAAATTCACAAATACTGGTTTTGTCAAAGTCGAAATCTCTTGGCACAAAAATTCTTCCCTCCAAGATGTAAAATGTTTCAGCCGTAATTTCCTCAATTACGTGGCCAATAAAAAGCACGACATCAAGCCTGAAAGTGGTAGAAAGGTTCTCCCTAGCCAACATACTCAATCTTTGAACCTGCTTGACCTGACCACCGTCGAGGATTTTCTTGACTCCCCAAGTCGTAAAGCCAAAAATAGAGCCCCTCAAAGAGATTTCGCTGTCAAAACCCTCTCTGATCTCCAAGTGTCCAGCCGTACAATCTGCCTCAATGAGCGCGAAACTAAAGTCGAGCAAGAAATTGGCAAAAAATACCCAAGCACCCTCCCTGATATCAGCAGCAGTACTCAAGAAAAAGGCATTCTCAAAATTGAAATATTTGACTCTGGCTGTGGAATTACTCCCTCAGCTCTCGGTCGACTATTTCAACCTTTTTCTCAAGCTGATTCCTCCATTACCAGAAGATTTGAAGGAACGGGGCTCGGCCTTTATATCACCAAACAACTTATCACCAAAATGGGAGGAGAAATCCATGTACAAAGTTATGAAAACATTGGCACCAACTTTTCAATACTAATTCCCATGGAATCTGCGAGTGAAGAAAGACAAAATAGTAGCTCTTGTTCCCAATATCTCGAACTTTCTCGACTTAATGATACGCCCTCATCTGAAGTCAGAGCTCTCGTTGTTGATGATACTGAACTCAATCAACTTATCATGGTTCATTATTTAAAAAGACTGAATATTCAAGCTGAAGTAGCCAATAATGGCTATGAAGCCTTTGAAAAATTCAAAAAGAAAGGTCGTGGATATTATACATTCATCACCATGGATATCCAAATGCCTTTAATGGATGGCCTTACAGCATGTAAAATCATCAGAAAAACTGAGGCTCAAGAAGGAATCAAAGGAAATGTCCCCATTGTCATGGTCACTGGAAATTGCACTGAGTTTGAAAAAGATTGCTGTCTTGATCCGGATGGAGAAATTAGAGCTGCTAGTTTCTTTAGAAAACCTTTCCTCTTTGAAGAATGTAAATCCTTTGTCCAAAATCTCCTCGCAAAAAGATAATTTTTCGATTAGTTCTGTACGAATAAAAAAAATTATAATTCGTTTGTTGTTGTAACACAGTATTTTTATTACTCTTGAGAAAAATTTTTGTTTTTACTCTTTACTCTTAACTCCGCATCAAAACTCACTCTCTATACGAAACAGTTTTCTCTTCAAATTGGAATGATTTTTTTAAAGCAAACAACGACAATATTCAATAAGTGCATGAATTATTTATTTTTGTCTCTATACAACACAGACTCAATATATATTTCGAGAATCCATTCAGCGTTGAGCGACAATAAATAATATATCACTCATTATATACTTCTTTTGAAATAAGAAATCCCATCCCCTGTGTTTATTTTCCGATGAAAGGGAGATTTCTTAATTGTTGAGTTAATGGCGCCCATGTTTCTTTTTTGCAAAGTATATTCTCCCAGACGTCAAGAGCTCCATAAGCTCTACCAAAGATCAAATTGGCAAGGACGGCGACTCTGATCAACAAAAGGATTCCGCTCAAGAAGTTGGGGAGGAATGAAAGCCACTCAAATACAATCTTGATCACAACATACAAAATCCAATAAGTTCCCCATTTGCGATTCTCATCGTTTGCTGGCTTTCTTTGATTGGTGATCAAAGATAAAGTGGCATAAGCTGGCACAAGAATACCAACGATGATCTCCACAACTGATAACAAGAAATACAATATATTCATGTGATTTTAGTTTAATTGTTTTTGATTATTGTTATTATTATTGAAAAATAATTTTAGATCTTGGAAATGCGAATTAATCAATGAATTTTTGCATAATAATGATGAGCAGAAAATTCTTAATATAGAGTTTGTTTTTGTTGAGACATATCAGCACCTTTATCTACGAAATTTGAATAAGTTTTTAATGCCACCTCTTCATTCTTTGGATTAACTGATTTTCGTACTTCTTGGAAAGCTTGATCGAATAATTCAAGAGACACAATCAGCTCCTTAGGTTTAGGCTTATCAGGATTGGCTTTGGTCTCTTCCATCAAATTATGCACAGCCTTAATTTGCGCATTCTTTACCATTGCTGAAATGTCAGCACCACTAAATCCTTGACTGTTTTCTGCGATCACTTCAAGATCAACTCCTTCCATATCCACTGTTTTTGTATAGATCTTCAATATCTCCAATCTCTCTTCTTTATTTGGATATCCACAAAATACATGCTGATCGATTCTTCCCTATTTTTTGGTGATCAGAAAAAATTCTTTCAAAATACATACGGGTCTTAGGAGTGCGGGATCAATTAAATCTGGACGACTGGTGGCAGCGAGAATAAAGACATCTTTGACTTCCGTCACACCATCGAGATATGTCAAAAATTGATTCACAACTCTATCAGTGACTCCTGTTGATCCAGAATTTCTTCTTGGGACAATCGAATCAAATTCATCAAAGAAGATAATGCAAGGAGTTTGAGCACTAGCCTTTTCAAAGATATCTCTTACTGCTTGTTCACTTGCACCAATATATTTATTCAGCAATTCTGGACCTTTCACACTCAAAAAGTTCATCTTTAAATTCACTGATGCTCCTGCTGCTATCATGGTCTTTCCACATCCTGATGGGCCATACAATAATATGCCTAAGGAAATTAAATTGTTTAAAATTTCTCAATTTATTACCTCTTGGAAGTTTTGTAGGAAGATTTTTATAAACAACAGAATACTTTAATGGATCTTGGAATGTTTGTTCAATCAATGTTTTTACTTTATCCATTCCTCCAATATCTTTAAAGCTCAATTCGGTCCTAATTTTTCAAGTCAATAAAATTTTTTTATCCCAAAACTACTTGACATTTTTCGTTGTGGAAGCAGCGATATCTTTGATAGAGGATTTGATAATTCCTTGGAGAATTAATTCATCAAGTTCTTTATAAGTGACGCCTTTCTGGAAAATAACATTGCTTTCAACTTTCTTTTTCAACAAAATAAAGGAGTTCAAATTCATGTATTCGGTAAGTTCAATAATTTCTTCGACACTTCTTGGTGAGGGATCAACGTAATTTTCAGTGAAAATCTTCTTGACAAAATCTTTCTTCTCAAGAATATCCAAAGACTTTAACGCGATTTGATCGGTTATTTTCTTTGTAAGATTTGCATGCAAGAAACTTTCTCCTTCTGATGTAAAGACAAAGCTGAAAGGCAGATTATTTCTTTCGAAACTCTTGATCTTGGCTGCTATGGTGCTTGATAAAGATTCAGAAATAATGATTTCATGAGCGTTCATTGGATCAATTCTTTCAAGATGTTTACATAACAGGTGAACATTCTCAAAGGCCAATATTCCTCGATCTCTTAATGACAAAGTCTCGAATTTATACTCAATAAACTTTTTTATCAAAGGCAAACTGAATCTTTCGATGTCTTTTTCTGCAGAAATAAACTCCTTAAAATCAACGTTTGACCAGTAGAATTCATCTCCCAAATCCTTCTTCAATCTCTTTATAAAGTTCGATTTACCAGACTTCTTTGGCCCTGCCACCAATAAAACCTGAGTGTTATCTTTATTCCGCAATACGTCACAAGCTTTCTTCAACTCTTTCTTGTAAAAATCATTCGGAGCCACTTCCTTGTGCTCCACTGATCCACTAAACTTCCTGAGCATCTTTTCAATTCTCTTTATAGATAGTCCCAATTCTTCGAACTTCACGTCAGATTTCACTTCCAAAATACTTTCCAATTCATCTTCATGATTCTTGTTTGCGGCTTCTGGTCCCACTTTCATATTTGTCAACTTCAACATTTCCACCTCATTAAATTTCTTCTCAGGAGTTCTTTCAGTGATCTTGATCAAACAAATATGATTGTCAATCTTGAACAATTGATTATTGATCAATAGAATCTCCTTCTTTTGTTGATAAATCCTCTCCTTCAACTGCTCTGCTAATTTTTGTCTGATATGTTTTGCTGCATTCTGGCTCTCATTATGCAAAACATAAACAGCTATTGTTATTTTTTGGAGCAAAGTATTTCTGATGTCATATCTTCTTATACTCGAAAAATCCTTTATTTCCTCATCTGGATCGATCTGTATCTCGTCTTGTCTACTCAATCTTGCAGCCAGTTTCCTTGCAGGATACACTGTGATATAAGGATGAGAACTTTCCTCTCTATTGTCAATTTTTAGATAACTCAAGAAGCTATAATCAAGTTTCTTTGGATTGGGATAATCGTTGCTCTTGGTATTTGTCACTTTGCGATAATATCTAGCATATTTCCCAAAAGATTTCTCCTTCTTTCTCCAAAAACTATTCTTCACATGAACTCTGTACAATTTCTCTTCTTTATAACCATATTTCTGTGCTGTTTCGGAGTCTATGTACAAGTAATTTTCTGCTGAAAGATCATGAGGAACTTCGTGTCTGACCTTGATTCTGAAATCTATTCTCCCAAAATTTTGCTTTATCCCATTTGGAACACTTTTCTGACTCATCTGGCTCATTTGACCATCATCTTCCTCCTTTTTCTCTTCTTCCAAGCATAAAATTGTCACTTTTGCATCTGTTGAAATACAACCATGAGGAAGATTTCCTTTTGCTTTATATGTCAAGATCACACTGTTGTGTTCATTATAATACACAGGAAATTTGACTCCATCATACAGTACTGATATCTGATTCAATAATCCTCTCTCTAATGCCTCTCTATTCAATGTTATCACCTTGCACTGTTAATAACAATTATTCTCATCCAAATCATTACTTGATATTCTTCTAATTTATTACAATAGAGGTCAACATCTTTGATTTTATTTGTAGAACTCTCGATTCTTGGTTCGACAATATCTCCCTCTAATAAATCCAGACAATGACCAAAGTGTTCAGAGATCCCAAGAGTGCCTTCTTCAGGACTGGTTGATCCATTGAAGCCTGGGAATATTATATTCAGAAATTCAGAAAAAGAGTGCGAAAATTACTTAAATAGATTTTTTTGCCTTCTAAATTCTTGAGCTGCACAGCACGACTGATTTGGCCTTTGGAATAATCCAGAGAATAGTTTTCAGAAGCCAGAAAAGATTCTGGAAGAGTTATATAGCAGTTATTACGGGGAATATATTTTATCTTGAGTTTCATTCTTGTTTTGCCCCAAAAAAAATTTTTTATATCTCAATAAAAGAGTGTTAATTAAAAACACTTGTCTTTTGTTTTTTATCTCTCTCATATCGTCATCAAATCTAAAAATCCACAAGAAAATTATTTTTGGCGTGAAGCGGTGTATAATTCATTTTTTTTTCAAGTCGCCACATGTGGCAACTTTACATATAGATCATTTGATAAATCTCTATGCATTTCAAATTTATGCACAATATCGAAGGAAGGTATCAAGAATTTCTCAAAGACAGATATAAGATCTCTATAACCTGTGGGATTTAACAGCGATTTCCTCCATGATCTTTTCTTCAGCGAATTCTTCACCAACAGCGATAGTATCCAAGAAGATCTTTTGCTCTACAGAAAAAGAAATTAACCATTTTTGAATTATTCTCGCTTTCTTACTTTGATGATCCATAATTTCTTCATTTATACAATTTGTCTCCAAGTTGACTCTTCTGGTCCAATCCTATTCACTCTTAACAAACATTGTTTCATCACATTTTCTTACGAAAAAGTGGAAAACAGAACCCATCATCAAAGAAGTAGTCACATATTTCCAAGGAGCTAGTCATTTTAGTATTCTCTTTCTTCATCTTAAGATCTTACTGTTGGAAAATGGTTTTCTCATGGATCTGTTGGTAGTGGCTCTGAGGATGAACCCCAAAGAAGCTCCCCATATAAACATGCTACTCATGTCTTCTTTTATATTAAATTTTTTATCTTTAAATTAAATTTTTTTACACATAATACACAATGTCAACTGATGAACTCTTCGAAAAAGCCCTTGCTTTCATCAAGGACACCTCCAATTCTGACAAGTTCCAACCCGATAATATGCAAAAACTCCAATTCTATGCTTATTACAAACAAATCACTGAAGGCCCATGCAAAGGTACCAAATCTTTCGATATTGTAGAATGTTATTAACCTCTTTTTTTCAGGTCCCGCTCCCAGCAGACTCAAGATTGCTGAAAAATATAAGTATGACACTTGGAAAGCTTTGGGCAACATGAGCACTGAAGAAGCCAAAAAGAAGTACGTCCAATATTTGACTGAAGCTTGCCCCACTTGGAACACTCCTAAGCCCAAATTGTAAAGAGGATTACAACCCCCCAAAGTAGGCTGTATAGATTTATCGTAAGCAATAATCTAAGAAGCTACATAAAAAATATATCGACATATTTAAGCAAATTGCATATATTTAACGAAACCTAATGATGATAATCGAAAAAGTCGCTGCCTACTTGTAAGCTTTGATAATGATAATTGCTATTTTTGCTGTTGCCCAAAGATTCAAACTCTCCTCCTTTCACACTATTTGTTCTTTTCTTATCTTGTCTTGTCATTTTTCATTCTTTTTGTTTCGTTTAAATTTTTTTTTTCAAAAAAAAATTCCTCTGAATATTACGTCAGTTTCATCATATCCGAATCTTTAGAATCTCAAGAAACCTCCAAGGAAAAATAATTTATTCCAAAGAGAATTTATAAGAATGAGTCTCAAATAAATCTCTTCTTCTTCTTTTTCTTGAAAATAGTCGTGGTCAAGACATCAAGCTCATTAAAATTTCTGTATTTTAAATAAAATTCACAGTGAGTAAGAAAATTTTCCCCAACCCAAAAAACTTTATTCTCAAATTTTCAGCCAGGAAAATATTTGTAACAATTTCCTTAAACTTATCTTGATACAAAATATTTTTTTGAGAATCAGAAGAAATGAATTTGGAGATATCAACACTGGAGATACCCAAAATTTTTCGCATTTTGAAAAATAAAATTTTTTATTCTCAATGGAAAATAATTTTGGTTCATGAATAAATTCCAAAGAATTTTTTTTCAAAATATTTCAAAGCTTATGAAGACAAAAAAAAAATCACTTGTCAAAAAAGTATCTTTTTTCTTCTCTTCCTATCTTGACAATATGAAAAAAAATTTTTCCTAATCCAAATCTCTCATGAGATCCATATGAGGGAACTTAGAAGAAGGGAAGAAAATTATGTAGATGTCTCTCTCTATCCCTAATTTCTGAAGGTGAACTTCTCCCTTTTCTGAGACGTATATATACGTTGATTAAATATTTTGTGGCCGGAATGCGAATTAAATAAAAAACTATCATGAGGAGGAGAATCAAAGCGATGAAAAATTCAGCTTAAATAAATGAGAAAGAGATCCAAGAAGAAATGAAGCTCTTGGAAGGAAAATTAAATGTATGGTGGTGTCTTAGTGTGTTCTAGTCTTATTATTTAAGTTGTTCTGTTTTTTAAACGAGACAAAATGCATACGAATATATCAAGGCTTCTAAACAGACTATACATACACGGAAACGTACCATCATGGATTACTTAAGCTTCTTCTTGGGTCTGAGTTGGTTGGAGTGACCACACTTTCTCTTTCTGCAGTTGTGGGCCTTAAGGGGAAGTCTAGCGTAGCACTTTCTGCAAATCATTTTATCAGCGTTATACTTTCTGGCGAGGGCAGCAATAGTGGGTTCAATGGCACCACCTCTAAGTCTGAGGACCAAGTGAAGAGTGGATTCCTTTTGGATGTTGTAATCGGAAAGGGTTCTGCCATCTTCGAGTTGCTTTCCGGCGAAGATGAGTCTTTGCTGATCAGGGGGGATACCTTCCTTGTCTTGGATCTTGGCCTTGACGTTTTCAATTGAGTCAGAGGGCTCAACGTCCAAGGTGATGGTCTTGCCGGTGAGGGTCTTGACGAAAATCTGCATCACTTGTGTTTAATAATAATTTATTTGTTTAATTCAGAAGCAATTAAATAAGCACCTTAAGCGCCACACACAAGATATGTATTAAAGATGGAATTTTTGTTTGCAAATTCTCATTAAAAATTGATAATTAATCATCACAGAAAACCTCTCTCTCCTTTTCATCTCTATACCTTTTCTAAAAAAGCACCGATCATATTCTGAAGCCTCTCTTCATCTCTTGAAAATAGACTGAACCTTTCAGCAGCACAAATAAATATCTTTTAAAAGTATAAAAATCAAATTCACCACAAATATATTTTCCTGTGCTTGAGAAATGTCAGCATATGTTCATGAAGACCGCTTATTCTTTTCCAATAAATAGGAGTGTCTTCCACTTCTTAAAGACACAAATAAATTTTTGAATAAAAAATCTTTAAAAGGAAGCCAAATTTGATAGACGACTTTCTAATTAAGTAAGTTCTCTGTCCGATATCACCTGAATTAAAAAATGAAATGGCTAATTTATGATATCCCCTCAACAAAAGTTGTTAACTACTGATATCCAAGTTTTCTGGATTTTTCTTGTTTCCTTTTCTTTTATGTAAATTTTTTATTCTATCTTTAATTTCAATATATCTCTTCTGTCCTGAGTAAAATTCAAGGCTTCGAAAAATTGTTTCATCTTGACATTGTCTTCAAAACCGCCAAAATGATAATCTGAGCTTATCTCCCTCAAGTGGAAATTGGTGTGAGAAATTTTTGAATCTTCTCAATCAAATCAACCTCCAATATCTATCCGTTTCCAATTAAACGAGATCATATCATCAAGTTTAAAATAAAACTTTTTGAAATTGGAAATGTCATCAAGGTAATAACTTCTCAAGCCATCAACTGTTAATGCCTTTCAAAAGAAAGGAACCAAAAAACAATCTTGACTAGAGCACTTCTTCTGAAATTCAGGGGATCTCAAAAAAACTCCGAAAAATTCAACTTCCGCAGAAGAACATACAACTCTGAGAAGAAGGACTCGAATACAGTCAGCCAATGTAACAGAAATATCAGAGACAAAGAGGGTTCAGACAAAGCCTACAAACTCGTCTTCTCACAAAGAAGAAGAATCATCTGCTGCATCATCTTCAAACACAAAGACACAAATCATTTCCCCTATTATGATAATACCGAACAAAAATTGCCATTTATTCAGGCACTCAAGTCGCAGAGATCTTGAAAACGGTCATCACAATTTTTTCCTTCCCACAAGATTGCTATTCTTAGATGAAGATGGTATTCTTGTTGGCTTCTCTTCTGCAATTCCTTCAGGCGCTAAACTGTTCATGCTGAAAAAGCAATCATCCGCAGATTTGTTATCTTCTGTACAACAATCTCAAAATTGCACACCATCCCCAGTTCAGCAAATTGAGAATCCAAGTTGGGTTTGGTTTGAGCCTTTAACATGCTGTGTCTTTGCTGGAATCAAAGATGCTGAAAAGTTTTATCAATCAAAACCCGGCCTTGAATGGTTTCTGTCTATCTCTTTACTCAGCTTTTGACAAAGAGAAAAATCAATATATGATATTGGATTCTTTGTGGATATGAACAATAAAGTTTTGAAGGTGACAAATCACGTCAAACAGAAAGTTGCGATGACTAAAAAATTTGATTGGAATGAAATAAGACCTGTTGCAGCATTTAAACCTCAAATAAAGTTTACCTACTCCTCCTTGACTTAAATAAGATTTTCTTGTATTTTTATCATTGTTATTTTTCTTTTTCTAAATTGTCAAAATTCGTTTAGTCGATATATGATTAATTTCAACTACAAGTCAATCGAATAAATTCTGATATCTCCAATAAGAAATCAAGCTCATGTCTGGGAAAAGAAAAACACCAGCAAAGAGTCTTCAAGATGGTCTTGATCATTCTCAAAACCCTCCCCATGAACTCAAGAAAACAAAAAAAGACCTCTCAAAAACCTTATCATCAGGATTTGATCCAAGAAGAACAAAAAGAAATCCAAGATTTTCCTTCTGAAAAAAGAGTATGGGTAATTTCCTACAATGGGACTGAGCAGCAGCTTGGTTTTTATCTTGGAACTCAAGTATCTGAGATCTTACAGACTATCAGGACCATTTTCTCCTTTTCAGATGATCAAGATCTTCTTTTCTTTGATGAAAATGATGTCCTTCTCACTCTCTCCTCCGCGACTCCATCAAATACGAAACTATTTATGCGCAAAAAAATCCAAATAGACGCCCCGTCTCCTTTGGTCCTGGTTAATACCTAAGGGCCCATAGAACCATGAAAGAAAAAATAATAACTTCACAGTTTATCAGCCTCAGAAAGGGATCTATTCATACTGTTTTGGAAGTTGGATTATGCGAACTGGTCAACATTACTTTACACTTCAAATTGAACCTCTTGAAGATTGTGTTCAGGCTGGAATTGAAGCAGCCAAGAGAGTTGATGAACTATCGCCAAACTTACAATTTTTGTCTTCAATAAAATTAAAACGACTTTTCCAGGAGAAGGATAGAAGTTCATATGAAGCTGGGTTTTTTGTAGATATGGACCAAAAGGTGCTCAAAGTAACTGATCATTCGAGACAAAAAATCCTAACTACAAAATCTTTTACTTTTGATTACACCCGCCCTGCTGTAAAATTCAAGTATTCCGTCTCAATAACTATTAAAGAACCAAATCTTTCGATTCCCAATTGGATTGAATGAAAGATTTCTCTCACTTCTGAGAGTATTTTGTTTGTTATGCAAAAATAGTAGTCGTTAAGCCGGCCAAAAAATAATATTGATCTCTAATAAACCTTTTTCTCTGATAAAAAAACTTTTTCTGTCCTCAAGCGGATAATTTCAAGCCAGCTTGGCATTATCAACCATTTTTGCCCTCAAAATAAATCCGAATTCGTCTTTTTCTTTTTCCCAGATTGTTGAAATCAAATCTTTTTAGGCCATATTTCCGCCAATATATCTAGTCTAAATTTATTTATTTATCCATCCTAAGAACTAGAAAAAGCCATGAGCTTAATTTTGTATGCTCTTCAATGTGCCATCTCACCTCTTGTTCAATTCTTGTCCAATAATTTCCTTCATTTAGATTTTTCCAATAAAAACACCAAGGAAAAATTTGTTTCCTCCCTCAAATTTTTTTCAAACTTTTCCCCATTTAATTTCAGTCCTTCAACCGGATTATTCAAAATTCTCTTTTCCAGTTTTATTGCTTACTTGCTTATAAGTCATAAGTCATGAGATATCTCTCATCTTTCATATTTTATCTTGACGTCTTTGTCCATAAACATTTTTCCCCTCTAAAATCTTTTCTTGAATAATCAGTTCATTCATGTGCAAATCAAAAACTGCTGCCAAGAGTGATTTTGGCTGGCTTTTAACATCAATTAAATTGATCTTCTCAAAACAGTTTATAAAAAAAAAAAACTTTTTAGAAAATAATTAGCAACTCGAACAATGTTCAAATTTAACCCTAAAAAGCTCATCCAGACAGAGAGATTGGGAAGAGATCCCAAATCAACAGTCCACCCTTATCAAAGACATCCAAGTGATCTTCGATGGGTTGTTAAACATCTTTATGCAAAAGACAGTTCAGAGCTCATCACTCTTACACAAAATCTTGTGCTTGGATTCAGTTCTAATCATACAGCTGTTATTCCAGTTAAAGGTTATTGTATTCAGAGAATCAAACCAAAGGGCTACAACATCTACATCAAACTTCCTAGAATGAAAGATAATCTTTGTGACTTTATCAAAAGGCAAGCTGAAGGAATGAAGGGAAGACCTTCAGAAGAAATAGTTATCAAAAGTCTTTTCCATCTTGCCAATGGTCTTGAATATCTGCACAACCGAGGAGTCGCGCATCAAAATATGAAACCTAGCAATATACTTATCAACGAAGATGATGAGATGAAGCTTGCGGATATTGGTCCAGCTTCGTTGCCTAAGCACGAGGTTTTGGAGTCTGGAATGGTTTTACAGGCAGAATCAAGATTTTATACTGCTCCAGAACTCTTAAACCAAAAGGGCCATATCAAGAAAGCAGATAAAGCTACAGGAGATGTTTGGAGTTTAGGAGTGGTATTTGTAGAATATTGCTTATTAAAACAAGAGACAATTAACCCTCATCTCAATCCCAAAGGAATTATCGTAGAGAATTTGTTGAATAAGGTTCAAAAGAAGTATAGCTTAAGGCTTGTAGAGATTTTCAGAAAAATGCTGACTCTTGATCCCAACCAAAGAATTTCCGCAATGAATCTTATTAAAGAGCTAAAAGAAAAATTTGGCCAAGTTCTGGTAATTTTTCGTTTTTTTATTTTCAATAATTTTTGAAGGGTTTTAAACAGGTCGAAGTTCCTGCTATTCTGGTTCCTGAAGAGAAGGCTGAAGTTCCAGTCCTCCAAGCTGAAATGTTTAGTAAGCCTAAAGAAAACAATGAAACAAAAAAGAGCCAAATTAAATCAGAAGAGGCGAAACAGCAAGTTCAACCAGAACCCGCAAATAAAGACGAATTAAAAAATGATGAAAAAGCCGAAATTAACAATAAATTCAAAGAACCTGCTCAACCAGAGCGAAAAGGAAGAACAGAAACTCAAGAACCCCTTGAGCCTAAAAAGAGACCACGAAGCCATTGTGCTCATCAATCTGAAAGTGAAATTTCATTCACACTAACTTTAACTGTAAAATTTTGTTTTTCACATCAACTGAAATTATAGAATAATTCTTTACATAAATCTGATCCGGAAAAACTTACAATGTCAACTCCAGAAAAGAATTCTGAGTCCAAAAATAAAAGCGTTAAGTCCAGAGAAGGTCCACAAAATGTTCTTCTGAAAGATGATGTGAAAGAAAAAAGTGGGCCTGCTTCTGAATCGGTTGTTGTGGTAAAGGGATTCATCTCTGACTTTATGACTCATTTTAAAAATAGTATTCCTCTGGATTGGGCTCAATGACAAATCCTGAAATCAAAAAGGAACCACCAGTTGAAGAATCAAATCCAATGCAAAGAATTGTAAGACCAAGAGAGGCGAGTAAGAGCTTTGGTGGAGATCTTCGAGATAAATTCAACACGAGTGATAATCAAATCAAAAGCTACGCAGACTTTAAAACAGTTCAAACTAAGGCTCAATCTGAACCTACGTTTGTCATTTCAAAAAAAGATGTGACCAAAAGTGAGAATAAAGAAAATATAAAGATGACAAGAGGAGTTTCTGAAAAGAAAAATGAAGATACTACTTCTGGAGTCTCTGAAAATATCGCTTTGCGTTGGGACTTTGGTAGTTTTTTTTCCAAGGGCCAACTAACCCTAATTTAGCAATGAAAGAATTGTTTGTCAAATGGTTAAAATCTAATTTTGAACTCAGATCTGAAAAGACTCTTCAATTAATTGTCTCCTATTCTGCTGATAGTGGATACAGTTTTTCTAAAGAAGAATTGAAGGAACTCATGGAGAATATTATTGAGTCAACTAGAAAATATAGTGTCGATAATATCAATGAATTACGTCTCTCATTTGATGGGTACATCATTTGAAGCTTACCTCTCTTAAAAATCCTTCATAGATGTAACAAAATTGAAGAAGTAGAGTTTGAAAAGCTCTCTGTGAATGTTTGTCAAAACCTCAAAATCCAAAAAGGCCTCAGCTTATGCTTTAATAGGTAAAATTCTTTGGCACCCATTTGTTTAACTCATCTTATATTTAGACTGTATAAAGTTACTGATGAAGGAATCAAACATCTTGGTGTTTTAATTGGAAGCAACCTTAAACATATCCAATGCCTCAACCTTGCTTTCACTGGAAGCCCCATTGCGTATATAATAGCCTCTTTACTTTGAATCTAACTTTTTCTGCTAGAACAAGTAATACACCTTTGAAAATTACAGATGAGGGACTTAAACATTTTGTTATGAGTATCACTCAAAATCTGAGTGGGCTCAAGCAACTCACTCTTGGATTTGTCGCGTAAACAATTTTTTCATATCCTCAAATAACGTATTTAGATGTCCAAATATTACTGACGAGGGTATATATTATCTTGCTGTCGCTATTGGTTCAAGCTTGAAAGACTTACAGCAACTTCATTTGAGCTTTGGAAGATGTGAGAAAGTGACAGATAAAGGAATTGCTCATTTGACCACCATTATTAATCAAAATCTGACAAAAATCCAAAAATTAACTTTTGGCCTTTGGAGGTAAAATATTTTTGTCTTCTTTTTTGACTTTGTCATTCATAGAACTGGAGTATCGGATCAATCAAAAGACATTTTAAGAAAAAGATTAACCAAGATTCCAAAGGTTGATATTTACTAATATTCTCTTTCTTAAAAATCATATCAAATTCTTGTGTTGTATCACCATTTCTTTTTCAACTCTTAAAAACAATTTTCCTTTCGAAAAAGAGATAGAGAGGTTATTTTCATTAAAAGACTTAGAATTTTACACTTTAGACAAATATTTTTTCATAAAGAATTGTTAGAATAATTAATCTAAAATATTTTTTTAGAAATCACACCCAGATTTTCATTTTCTTTTAATTCTTCTTGTTTTTCTTTGAACTCCAACTCTTTGAGTAAGGATAACTTGAGCTCCAAGAAGAAGAGTAAAAAGACTTCTTGCCAGGCTTGCTTGGCTTATGGGGTTTTTCTTCAGATTCTGTCTCAACTTCAACTTCAACATTGTTATCATCTTCAGTGCAATCTTCTTCTTGCTCAACTTCGACGTTGTCATTATCATCGTCACAATCTTCATTTGGAATAACAACTTCAATCTCCACGTTGTTATTCTTCTCAGGACAGTCCTCTTCTTGTTCAATCTCTACTTCAATTTCTACATTATTGTTGCCTTCAGTGCAGTCTTCTTCAATTTCAATTTCAATTTCAACCTCAATATTATCATCATTATTATCGCAGTCTTCTTCAGGGACAATAATTTCAACTTCAATATTGTTTCCGTCTCCATTATCATCAATATATTCACAATCATCTGAATTTGAATTTGAAGAAGAGGTGGTGACAATTACAGAGGATGAAGACTTCCAACTGCGAGTGTTTCCTCTAAAAGAAAGAGCAAGAAGTGAGAACACCAAAATAAGACAGAAGCTCTTGTTCATTTATTATTCTGTAGAGAAGAAGAATTGAGTTTTTTTTTATTGCTTTTGAGAAAAGGAAGGCAGTATAAATAGCTTCCAATGAGTCTATAACTTATTCTGTACAAATGAATTCCTCTGAAATTAGAAACAGTATCTAGAATTATTGGGGTAGCTTTTCTTTAAATCTTGGAAATTTTCGTTCGTTCGATTGTTTGAATTCAGTGAACATCCTTTTCTTATTCCGAGAAAGATCGAGTTTTTCTGATCTCCAAAAAGAGTCCTTCAAGTAATTCAGTTATTTGGGAGCAAAAACCTTCAAGAGGATACCACTCCCTTGATAGTCAAATGAAATGTATAAAATTAATAGAAATGTCCACAACAAACGAGAAAAACGCAAATTTATTCTGCATAATATTTTTCGAAATTGTATTGGTTTAGAATTTATGATATTTCCAAATATTCAATTTGTTCATTCTTGAAAACAATAGAATTTTTTCATTTTTCAATGTCTCAAGTGACAAAAGTCAATCTTATTTGTCTTCCTTCACATAAAATATTTTCTTGAGACAAATTCAGTTCTCAGAAACTTTGATGCCAACATCCTGAGCTACCTCAGAGATTCTCAAACAAAGTTATCCAGAATCTTTTCATCACTGGACATCAGTTTTGATAAAATTTGGCAAGTCCTTGCTGGGTACTTCGAGGCAAATAAATAAATTTTCCCCAATTTCTAATTGGTTAAAGACTAATTTTTTGCAAATCGAAATTTAAAATTCTAACCTAATCCAGCTTTCTATTTGATGAGCGAGATCAACCCAGGTAGCATATTTTTCGAAGAATAAAGCTAAAATTATTTGTTCGTTTCACTTTACTCCAAAGAAAAAATTTTGATCACGAAAAGAAAGAAAACTAAAAGTTCTAGGAACTCATTATTTTTCAGAACATCAGAAAGACTTTTTGAAATTGAAATTTTGTAGAATCTATACTCATGCTTTCACACACGAGAAAGTTAAGAAAAACATGTACTATTTAATTATTTGAACAAAACGCTCGTATTTCAAGAGTAGATTTCAATTTTGTCTATTCTGACAATTTTAAACTCTCATCAAAATCCTTCTCTTTGGTCAAAAAATCGATTCAAATTTTTCTTCGTTTGAAACGAAAGGTAAATTTTGACAAAGATTTGGCTCAAGGTAATGGACATCGATGATATCTCATCAAATCTCTTCTGAGGTTTTAAATCTTCATCATCAATAAAAAGAACTCCTGATCCAAAATTGATTATTTCATGCGAATATCGTATCAGAACAGAAAATTATTTATTAGCTGTCAATGGTTTAAAAATGTTTTGGCCGACTTGGGACAGCTGAGAACACAAGGAGAAGAGGAGAATCCCTATCTCTTGATATAGTTTGATGAAGAAGGACTCATCAGAAGATCGATTTAAAAAGAGAAGCAAAGGGAAGTTAAGATATTGCATGCAATATGAAGTGAGACAGGTAGACACAGACAAGAAGTTCTAAGGAAGTTGAGACAAGAAAAAAAATTTCCTCCAAAAAGATCTCATAAAAAAAGACTCATTGAATCAAACAATGGTGGAAGAAGAAGAAGAAGAAGAAGAAGACAAATTTTTGTCAATATTAGATGTTCGTTTTCTTTGCAAGTCTTGATCATATTCCATCAATTGATCCATAAATCCATCATTTGGACGGATTACTCCTCTTCTCTTCTTTACAAATGAATAAGCAGCTTGGAACTCCATTTCATATAAAGTCATAATGTATCCAATCACAATGGTTGCACTTCTGGAAACTCCTGCCATACAATGGACCAAAACATTCCGTCCTTGAGTTCGATTTTCATGGATGAATTCAAAGCATTCTTCAAAAAACTTGTCAATTCGAAAATATGGATGATCATTTGCTGCAACCATTTTATGATTTTGCAATACCCACCTTGGGTAATTCAAATAAGAGGCTGAAGCTGCTACTGTAAGCACACTTGCAATTTCATTCTTTTTGAGATAATAATGATCTTGAGCTGCATTAATATCACCGAGTAAAAGCCCACCTAAGCCTCCAAGGGAAGGAATAATGACGTTAACACTTTTGGGAGGCTTCATCAAGCAAGAAGTAAAGGGAGAGTTCGGATAAAATGCAAAGTTCATAGGACCTAAAGGTTGAATAAATCTTTGGGAGATTTTACAAAGTTGAAATTAATAAAGATGAGTTAAAAAAAAACTAAATAGAGTGTTCTAATTTTGAAATTATTTAAAGTCTGTCAGTAGTGTAATTCAATAGTTTAATCAATCAGAGCGCAAAATTACTGAGCGCATGAAAAATATTATAAAGTGAAGTCGCCATTTATCAAACAAAATCAATCATTCTTATGTACTAATTTTAGTAGAAAGAGTCTATTCAGACTTTTTCAAGCTATTTAGCTCTCAAGATGGAAAACATCAAATCAATTGAAGAAAGAACCATGGCTTTTTTTGATTGCATACTCTTAACCTAAGATTTTGGAAAAGTTTTTTTTTTCCCAACTAACCTGAATTTCAAGGGGAAAAACAAAACCTGATAAGTTGAAAACGCTCTACGGCAAAGTTTTTTGCTAAGGTAATATTTTCCGCGCTTTAATTCTTCCTCTCCTAAATCAAGGAGTCATAAGAGTTCGACACAACTTTGCAAATGACGAAATTCTCATCGATATAAGTTTAAGAAATTCAATTCAAGAACAGAGAGAAATTTTCTGAACTCACTGCATTTTGAATTCATGAATGTGACAAAATAGAATGAAATATATTTTTAGTCTGGAGGCAATTATCTCAAAAAGTAATATCAGCTAAACTAAAATGAATCGGTTCAAGTCCAAACATTTTTAATTGATTGAAAACTTCCTATTTCATCTTCGAAACAAACAAATAAAGAGTCTTTTTGGAAGGATAATTAATACACAAAGAACATTCATTATTCGTTATATAATAAAACTTCTACAGAATTTCGGCTTCACAGAGATATTACTTACTATGCACGTTCACGCTCAGCGTTTATGAGATGGGCATTATTTGTTCTGAACCTTTCAACAAGGTAGTCTTGAGTGATTGGCAAAGTGTAGATAACATTGAAAATGACAAAGGTCACCAAGAGATAAAGGAAAATCTTTTTTGAGTTCTGGTAGTTTTGCATAAATTTCTTTTTATTCTCCACATATGCCTTTATGATTTGTATACTCGGTTCCATACTATTCAACAGTTGCGTAGATTCACTTTTTGAGAGCTGGTCATTTCTTCCTCTGACTCTTTTAAGCGCAGGGGTGCACAATTTTTGATTTTCCTCAATGACTGTCTTTAAAAGATCTTCTATTTCAGCATATTTGGGCTTTTTCACATAGCAATAATAAGCAATCGAAATATTCATACAGCAAACAAAAATGATCTTTGCAAATATGATCCTTTCGAAAGTTGTCATATCCGGCCAAAAATAATCCACATATGGGTTTGTATGCATCAATTCCATGTAAAGGTCTAGCTCTATCAAAAAACATATCATCATTAGCAATCCTAAACATTGCTTCAATCTTGAATGAGGATAGTTCTTGTAGAAATACAACGAAATGAGAAACGAACCAAAGTAAAATCCAATCGTTTCAAATATACTCTTTTCTAAAACAAAAATTCCAGCAACTTTCCATGATTGCAATTCCTTTAAAGCTAAAAGAAAAGTGTCTCCATATTTATCATAAAACAATTGATATTCTGTGTGGTTCAAGATAAATTCCTCCATATCACTCTTTGTCACCAATGGTCTGTCTGCACGATTAATTCGATCATATTCTTCTCTTTCTGCTCTTGTTTTATTACTCATATCAAATGTTATTCGAGGTCGATCATGAATCTGATAAAGATTGTCCCCCTTTATATGATAAATAAACATAATTTGAGCTGTAGCCAAGATCACACTTATCAGAGCAAATCCATATTTGAAGCGAGCTGATTTGGTGACTGAAAAAGACTTTTGAGAAAGGAAATGATGATAAAAAATAAAATTGAGAATCGCTATTGTCAAATAAAACATCAACGCCAAATAAAAAATTTGATAATATCTTCTTTCAAAACTTTCATTTTAAACGAAATTGCATTTCCTCAATATCTTTAAATGCTACCCTCACAAACAATATTTTGCACAACAGTGAATATCGATTGAGAGTTTTTATTATTTTCTGAAAATAGACTTTTTTATATTGAATATTTAATGTGTTTAATAAACGCCTCATCCAAAATTAGTACTCATGGGAAATAAAGGTTCATCTCCTTTTAAAGTTTGTGGTTCTAGCATAAAAAAGGAACCCAAACTTCCTCCTGGGTTTGATGATGATACGGACACCGTACTTTTTGATGATTCAAGTTTTTCTCACGATATTACATTAGGAACTGGATTCTAATATCGTACAAAGAAACAAAGACAAATATTTTGACAAGGCGGATTACGATAGAATCCTTGAAAAATATCCTTTATTTAAAGAATGGGTTGAACAAAGTGCTAATGCCCAATTCGTCGTTGTCAATCCTCACCAAAAGAAAATCAAGTAATTTCCGCTTCATTTGAATCATCGAGATTGTTTTTTTCCCCCTTGGGAGGCAAAGATTAATCGAATCCATAGATGGAAAGAAGCAGAAGTGATAGGAAATGGTTCATATGGGAGAGTTGTTATGGGATTAGATCTCCAAACAGGATCTATAATGGCTGTAAAACAAGTTCAACTTGGAAATATGGACAGTGCTATCCAACAAGAGGTAATATGACGAATTCAAGTTCTCTTCAACCCCTCCCGTTAGAGAATTAAAGCATTGGAAGTGGAAATAGATTTACTGAGTAAATTCTCACACAAGAATATTGTCAGATATCATGGATGCCATAAAGATAACAATACACTCAATATTTTCCTGGAATACATCTCAGGTGCATCTAGAGAATAATAAATAGTCTTTGGCTAACCAAATTATTTCTAGGAGGAACGATTGCTTCTTTACTGGAAAAATATGGAACATTTAACGAAAATCTGATTCGAGTCTATACTCGGCAAATCCTGCAAGGTTTAGAATATCTCCATGTTAGAAATGCTATCCATAGAGACATTAAAGGAGCTAATGTCTTGGTTGATAACAGTGGAGTTTGTAAACTTGCAGATTTTGGAACAGCAAAAAGAATTTCCAAACTCGTAGATACTGATTTCAAAGGTCTTTCCTTAAAAGGGACTGTCCAATGGATGGCACCTGAAGTCCTTAAACAATCTTCCCTCACAAGGTTTTGCGATATTTGGAGTGTTGGATGTACAGTCATAGAAATGGCAACTGGCAAACCACCCTGGGATAGTGTCATCAAACCTAATTCAAATAGTGTAATAACGAAAAGATTTTACCCTTCATTAAACCTATTTTTGTAGATTTCAACTTTATATCAAATTGCACAAACAAAAACTCATCCACCAATTCCAAAACATTTTTCTCCTGAAGCTGTCGATTTCCTCAAACAATGCTTTCGCCTGGACCCATATGAAAGACCAAATGTGTTGAAATTGATGCAACATAAATTTATTGCAGGAGTTGAAAACATTTATCAGTCAATTGATTCAAAAACAGATGCACAGAAAAAAGCGAATCAAGAGTATGTTGCAAGAACAAACCAAGCAAAAGCCATTGAAGGAGGAGACAAAAACAAACCTGCAGAGCCTGCTATGCAAAATCCTGGAAATGAGCAGCAAGCTGAAGATAAACCAATAAAATTCAAACCCAACAATATCCTTCATGAACTTGAAGGAGGACAAGCTGAAAATCAAATTGCAAGAGTGAATAATCCCATGACAAATCACACAGTTCACCAAACCACAAAGCCCAATTTTACTATAGTTTCGAAACAGCAGCAGCAAAAATCAAGTGACGACATAAAACAGAATGCAAAAGCAGCATTGAGAGCAAAATTGGAACAAAATAGCCTAGGACCTTTCAGTGTAGAGGGACCATTTGGTCATGACGGGCCTGATGGTGGTCTTCAAGATGATTTTATCGCAATAAATGGATTCCCCATTGATAAAGGGCTTGCTACGAGAAATCCAAACCCTGGAAGTCATATTCAGTTCAAAATCAGAGAAGACCCGACTTCTAAACGTGGCTTTACGAAAGAGCAAAAATATTTTGTGAATAATAAAATTGTTGAAGAAAGAGAAGATCAGGTTTACCCTGATAATGGCTGGAAAGAAGGTGTTGAGTTCAAAAGCGGCATTGTTAGTTATAGTAGAAAAGAAGGTGATGGTATGTCAGATAGCAGTCGAGATAGTGACAAAGACCCAAGCATGTTGGTTGTCTCTGCCTTGAAGAATTCCAAAAATTCCTATGCGATAGAAAATACAAGCAATATTTCTGTGAGAGGAGGAATGTATGGAGGTATGAGCGGCATGAGCCTGCATGACCAGAGCTCTCGAATGTCCTTTAGAAAGGATCGATCATTTGATGTGAGGGGAGAACCGTTCCAATCAGAGAGTGGCTCTTATATACAAAGTAAAAAACAATGGTCTAGGAATGACTTGGAACTTCCTAAACCACCAAGTAGGTATAAATCAGGAGTTCCGCAAGTGAGTCATGGAAATAAAAATCATCAGATCATTTCTCAAGACGATATTGTTATTGAAGAAGGAAGAGCGAATCAACGCCATAGTATTGATATGAGTCCAACCAAAGAAAATAGAGATCAAAATAACCAAGATTTGAAAAAGTTCAACCTCCTTGATGATTTGGATAATATTTATAATCAGCTTGAATCTCGCAATGTTCCTTTAGATTCTTAATTTTGTACTCTACACACATATTACAACGATTATTTTTGTAAATTATGGATAAATCACTGTTTTATAATTTTTCAGCACTGACAAATATTTTACATAATAAGACTTAAATAATAATACAATTAAAATTTTTAGTTGGAATTTTGTTTATTTCTTGGGACTTTTAGTGTCTCCTCCTTCAATCTTATCAATTCTCACAGTTTCAGCGTTTTTGACGTTTTCATTATTCATTACATCATTCCAATATTCAATCACCTTTTTCAAATTCTCCTTTTCTTTAGTTGCAGCAACCTTCACTATTTGATAATATTTCTCTTTCTTTCCAGTCTATTTAGAATTATTGAAAATGTAATAAAATTTGTTTGACTTTGAATTTTTCAATTTCATTATAAGCAAGGATGAGAGTAATCATGTCATGTAAGATTGTCAATCTTTCAACTTCAACACAGCACTATTAAAGATGAAATAATTTTAGCTTTACTCTCCTTGCCTCTGCTAATTGTTTATCGAGAACGGCAACTTCATCTTCTTTAGATTTTCCTAGCAAAAAGGATTTAATGCTTGATTTTCCTCCAATGATAGTTTGGATTTCCACACTTAATAATGATTGTTTCTCTTGGACCTTATTCTTCAAAGCATCATATTTATCTCTTTGAGCTATCGCTTCCAAAAATGCTTCAATTTCAATTTTTTCACGCTTAATCCATTCACATAGACTTTCTATTGAATTATTCTCTGCACCTTCTTTAATTTTTTCGATTTTTTCTTGAAATTTCATTGTATCCTTCACATTATTAAACACAAAAACATCTTCTCTATGATCATGATATTCAGCCAAAATATTCCTTTCATATTCTTCGCATGCTCTCTGATGAAACTCAGCTAATCTGTAAGATGCTCTTGATCTCGTAAAATTACGTACCAAAACCATCGTAAAATGCTTTTCGGGCTTCGATAGCTTCCCTGCTGGCTCTTTTAAAGGATGAAAAACTTTCTTGAATTCCCTTAAGAAATGTTCGAAAACTGGCAATTTTCAACACAGTTTCATTGTTCAACTCTTTCTATTCACAAGAATCAATATTTTCATAAAGTGAATCTGACTCCTGCTAAATGGGTAAATATTTTTTTGTATCTTGTAATAATCTCTTCGTAGGAAATCGTATGATATTTGTGAATGACTTTCTCAATATCTGTTTTATCTGATCTCAAAAACAGTTGGTATTCCTCTACAACAATTCAATGAATATAAGTCTCCCAATTACCTGAATAATGGAGGAATAAAATTCCAGCTAATTTCACCAAGAAATCTTCTAAAGCCTTTCTTCTATCTTCCACAAATGCCACGTCAAGATTATTCTTGGATATTTTAGAATAAAAGTCTCATTTTCACCCTACAATAGTCTTTTTTGGAGGTAAAGGTGGAATGTAACAGCCAGGCCATCTTAGAACCAACAATGCTCGAACCTTATCAAAGTCACTATATCTTCTCTTTACTTCAAAATTTCCTTCCATGTCACTTCCCTAATCATCTCTGAATAATTTTCTTTGAAACAAAACGCTACTTTTATTGTATATGTGATGTGTCGATTTGGCATATCCCCTTCAATAACAGGATCGCTGACAGTGATAATAATACTCTACAACTTTACTCCTTTTGTCAAATAGGTTGGTTTTTACTTGGAGAGGATTGGCATAAAATGATCCTGAAGAAGGTGTTGCGTCCCAAAAAGGATAGACTGCGTTCCCTTTGATTGAAGAGTAAGCAGAAATGTCTCTATTAATCAAAGCATTGTCTAGACGATAAAGGAATGGACAAATTTCTTATACTTTCAATAGGTGGTAAGCCATTTGACATTTATATAAAAGAAGATTAAAATCAAATTTATATGAGAATTTTGCCAATATTTATTTCTATCGTAAATTACCAATTTTGGTGACATTACATAAGAATATACATCTATCTCTCTTGACTACCATTTACCTTTATATACTTCTGCAAATCCGTTCAAATTCTCAAATGTATACTTCTTGTTCTAAAAAAGGGAAATTGGTGATTTTGGCACCAAAAAAATGAATTACATTTTGATCGGTGACCCATCCAGAATATTGACCATATGTTGTTCTCATTTCACTCTTGAGGAAGAACAAATTCAACGCCTTTCTATCTCTCTAAAAATTATGAAAACTTTTTCCAATCAATCAATAGCCTTTACGTAGAATGGAGCAAAGGTGATTTCGCATTCTTTAAAATTTTTCTTTGATCCTCCAACAGTCTTGAATGTCCAGGGATTCATCAAATTATTGTCGTCAAATATTGCCTGAACAGCATTCAGTTTAATCATCACGTCATCTATGAAAAATGCATCTTCTGTTGCTTCATTAATTTTTTCATCTCCATATCCACCTGCGAAATTTAAACTTATTCTCTTGCCGTTATCCAAAAATCCTTGAGCTCTAGCAAATACCCAGTAAGTATTATAAGTCCAAACTCCTCTTCCCCAATCAATAAATCCACCGGCATTTTCTTTTGTAATTCTTGACAATGTGATAAATATTTCACCTCAAAAGAAAGAATATCTTACAAGTGTTCTTGATCAGCAACTTTGATTTTTCCCTCAGATTCAATATTGGGCATTTTTACTGTGTAGAAAAAGTGTTGTTTTTCCTCAGTCAAAGGAATGACAGCTACCATTGCTTCTTGTTGAGGAGTTGGAGTCATCTTAAAATCTAATCTCAAACCCAAAGATTCACAATTGACAAAAATATATCGATTATGATATTTTGTTGAGTCTTTTCCTGGGCGATTTTCAATCCTCAATGTCAGATCACTGCTCTCAATTAAAATATTATCAGCCTCAGATTCTACAAATAAACTATTAGAGAATTATCAACAGCAATCTCGATCCTGACCTCCAGTGAATCTATGGGAAGCGTGGGAAAGAGGGGGAATATTGTTGGGTAAAAATGTCTTTTTGAAGCTTTTATGTGTTTTTGTGGTGAAATCAAAATAGTCCAAACGAGCCTCTCCAATCTTTTCTCGTTTAAACACTGGATTCATCTTTTAACCTCCTTACATAGAAAACGTCAGCAACAGAAACAGATAACATGAATTGATCAGTGATAACATCAAAGTGATCCCACTTTTTAAGTCTCAATTTCTGCCAAGGAAGCAAATTCTCCTCATTAAATACCTTCAGAGGAAGGGTCTAGAGGTTTTTAGACTGTTTGTTTAAATACCAAAGCTCTACCATGTAACCATATTCTTCGGGAGTACCGTTTTTATTGAGGAGTAGAGAAACTGACTCAAGTTTGGTTTGAGGGATTTCAGGATTTCTAGGACTTGGACTTGGATCTGCAAGGATTTCGTGGCCATAAAACCATGCAATCGTCACAATACCAGGAAGAATAATTATCTGCCAAATATACTTGTACATTTTTAGGAAATATTTTGAATCAAAATAATAAGAAAGCTGAAATAAATATTTTAGGTCGATTGGGAATTCTTTTATTAACAAGCAAACAAGTAATCCCGTAAATTCTCTTTATCAGAAATGAGAGGAAAATTTATTCATCATACAAATTATGCTCTTTTATATATTCTATGATAACATCAGGCACTATTCCATAAATTCCAAGGTATTCTTTTTCGAGTTTATACCGATTTTGGCAATTCTCATCACAATGTATTGTGGCTAATTTCTCAATTTCTATCACCTTGCACTCTCTTTCTAATTCTCCATCCATCTCTTTATCAGCACAAACTTTTTTGACTTTGTAGACATCAACTTCATTCTTCTTGTCATTCACTTCATAAGACACATCCGCCTGTTTTCCATTTTCTGTTTGTTGGGCAATCCTTTTGAGCCTTGCATATTCTCTCCTCTGCTCTTGACGGATCTTTTCAATATGAATGTCCTTTTCAGACACCTCCACAATAATCCTTCCATATTTCCTCATATCATGCACTCGTTTTCTTATTTCAGTCGAACTCGATGCGACAAAAGATGTGTACTCAATAATATATTTTTTCGGCAAAAGACGCACTTCAAGCTTGTATCCTATTCTCACAAATATTAAAAACTTTATCTCTTCTTTTAGCTTCTCTGAATCTTTCCATTCGCCCAGCTTTTTGAGGATATCTGACCCTGCAATAAAATAAAAACTTTTGTGGCGATTCTCAGGATTTTCTTCAAGCCTTTTCATCAGTGTGTAAGTTGGTATATATTCCCCATTTTTTATCTCCGTATCATCCACCTTCGAAACTGAGGATCGAAGAAGTCAAATTATTTCTACCTTGATTGGAAAATCCTTCGCAAAGAAACTCTCGACTAAAAGTTGAACCATCTCCAGTCTTTTTGCTCCTGGAGTGTTAATCTTTTTGTCAGGACGTCTTCCACAAGGTATGATCCATACCTCATCAACATGCCGAAGGTTTATAGCTTCTGCTGCAATCTACTCGGTCTGATGGGAAACCTATTTTGAATGAGATTACCTGAATATGACCCATTGTTGGAGGATTAAAACTGCCCCCAAGAATACCAATCCTAAAAAAAATCAGTTCAAAATTCTGTTGAATTGCTCGACACCTTCTTTTCCTTTTTTGCATGACCAAGAAGACAAAGTACTTGGTGAAACAAAAGATAAATTAAAGTATTTGACTTTTCGGATTGTTTCTCAAAAGTTTAATTAAATAGAATGCTTACACAAAAAGAAATTCTCTTTTTCCTTCTTTTTTCCAATTCATGAGATCTCATCATTTGTTTTCGAAATTGTGGAGTTGTGGAGTTGTTTCAAGGGTTTTATTTTCTCATTTCTTTGGCATGAAACAAAGGTTTTCCCCTCAAATTTTTCTCAATCAAGGTTGACGAAAAAGAGTCTCTTCAGGGTGCCTAAGGATTGGAGACATTGAGAATTTTTTTCAAAATAACTTTAGACGTCAAAAATATTGAAATAAGTTCTCCTTGCCTCCAAAAATTCCAACAACGACAAAAAAAAATCGAGATTCTGAATCCTGGCTTCTATTAATTAGAGTATTCTCCTTTTGCTTCTTTGTCGAGCAATTCGATTTTTATTTCTAGAAAAAAATTTTGTTCCCCAAAATTCAAACTTTTTTTTCTCAAAAGGTTCGGCAAGTTTATTAGTCCAAAGCTGACCAAATTTGTCTTGGAAGAATTTTTTGAAAAAAACATGTTTTCGAAAGAAAAATTTATGACTGGTATGTCTCTAACTGTAAATTCAGAGGAGCTTCGAGTTAAATTATTAAACACTCAAATATTCAACGTAATTTTTTAGAATCAACCAGATGTAATTTCGGCTAAGCTCGCCATCATGATTTTGAGAGTCACAAAGCATTTCTCACGCTCAAAGTTTCATTCTGACCCTTACTTTAAATGTCGTTCTCTTTTCCCCCAAATATTTGCTAATTTTAACCTTCTCTCTAAATTAAAATAATCAGTTTGAAAGCTACTTATGTAAGAATGTTACTTTGAAAATTTTTGGAAAACTTTTATTCCTTCTTAGAAAACCAAATTTCACCTGATTGCCCAAGTCTTTAAAAAATTGACCTCCAACCTCCTCTTCATTTGGCGTTAAGTAAATTACAATGACTAGGTTTGATTTTTGATAATAGCTATCTTTAAAATTTCAAATTTAAAGAGTAAAATTCCTTTTTTGTCTCTCTTAATTATTGGATCTTTTCAATTAAATATATATCATATTCAAACATACTTTTTTTATCAAGCCAAACCAATGCGGCCAAATTCAAAAACCTACAATCCTGAATACTCATCCTCTTTCCAAAAGCCCTCTGTCTACTCCAAACCGAAATTCCAGGATACTGATAGGTGGGATCATGGCGGCTTTGACCAACTTCAGACTGAAAATGCCTCCAAATACTCCAAACTCAAAAAGTCCAAAAGAAATGTCGAAGATAAGACCATGGCAGCCGACTCCTTGAACGCTGGTGTCTCTCAAACTGGTTCCACACTCGAAAATGACAAATGGACTCATGATAAATTCCAAGAAACTGTCAATCAACAGGTGAGGCCCAAAGAACAAGTGCCGGAAAAGCCCAAAAGAGAACGAAAACCGGACAGGGCACTGTATAATGTTCGCCAGCGTTGTGGCATGAAGGATGAAGAGAAAAAACCCAAAGAAACAGTCAAAAAACCTCAATCTGAAAAAGAAAAGAATGAATCTCTCCCTTCTCCTCAACCTGTAAAGGACGTCCTTCTCGGATTTGGAGAAAAAGATGCTTATCAGTTTGAAGATGATAAACTCTCAATCTCAAATGTCTCCACCGCCATGTCAGATCCTTTAAAAAGTTGGGACGAAGAGTCTTATGCGAGAGTTGAGCTTCTAAAGGAGAAACAGGACAGTCTCGATCTCATTCAGTCTCCTAAAAGCTCCAAGAAAAGCGAGGAGTCTCTCTCAGAAGTTCTCTTTGAAATCATGCTCCAGAGTGAACAGGGCATTGTCACCATCAAAATCCACAAAGGAGAAGAAGACTATTTGGCTTTCCTTAATAAGCTTTGCTGTGATCATCACTTGGATGCACGATCTGCATTGTACTTTAAAATCAATATGCTTGATATGATCAACGAAGCAGGAGCTGATAATGCCAACGTCACTGCAGCTTTGGACCATCTCCTTGACATCAACTATAAGCTGCTTATGTATGAGTGCGGACTGTCTTCCGAAATTAGCCACCTTATCGCGCCTTACATCAATGAGGGCTTCCAAGATGAGTATCCTATCATTTCCAGCTTTGACGACTCTGGAGACGAATAAACTGGACTCATCCAAAAATTCATTTATTCACTGCTGATCCCCAAAATATTAAATCTACTGGGAAAATCGTGGAACTGCTTTGTTCAAATTCATTAAGGATCCCCACCAGAGTCTTGGAAATTTGTCAAATTTTTTATTCAAAATTTCAGACTCTGCTGCTCACCAACTATTTTTGTTTTCAATACAAGCAGCCACCACCGTTTTCTTTGCCTACCTTACTTAAACGACAGAATGAACACAACTCACTTCTGTTTCTATAAATAATTACATTACATTCTATTTTGTATCTGTGTCTATATAAAAAACTCTTTTTAGAATCTAGGTATCTCTTAAGATTCTTCTCTTATGGTGTAAGAGCAAGAATTAACCCTCTTTGTGATATTATTATAATTTGCATCTTTGTACTTGCTTCAGTTCCACTCAACTTTGATGGAACTTTCATATAACCTAAACCACCGCCCCACAACCCAACCTCCTCTCATAGTTTGGTCTTTAATGATTTGGATATTTTTTCCAGCTTGAGTTGTTTCAACATGTCTGGAGATAGAAATTCATAACCTCAATTTATTTATATACTCAAAAGATATAAAAAATTCTTACCTAGCAAAAATCTTAAACACATCACACACAGACACATTCAAACAAACAAGCAAACAATTTTACATTTTATTTCCTTGTGGAGATAAAGTTAATTTAACCACCTCATCCCAGTAACTCAATATCGATAGCTTTTCTACTTTTATTGTACTTTCCGTAGTATTGCATACAAGCAAATGACAATCTAAATGTCTTTCCCATCTTCATTAGTCTCAACATTTCTTTTCCAATCTGAGCCTTAGACAAGTCATCAAAATGAACAAATATGTCAGATCCATCTTCATCCATGATGATAAATCCATAATTCTTTACTTCATCGAAAAACTTTAATTTTCCCGTATATCTTCTGCTGCCATCTTCGGCCACCATTGGTTTCTTTTTGTCTTTAACTGGTTGCTGTTGTTGCGATGGTGCTCCAAATCCTTGATACATAGCGAGCTGCTCAGGGGTCAACATTCCTTGTGGTTGTTGAATCTGTTGTTGAGGCACAAATCCGTTGCCTCCCATAAACATTCCGCCTCCGCTTTGGATCATATTTCTCATACTTTCAGACTTTCTGAGTTGTGGACCTCCGTGGATTTGTTCTAAAGGCATTCTGCCATTATTCATCATTCCCTGATAATTTGGAGGGAATCCCATTTGGTGCTGTCTCTGGCCTTCCAAACCATTGAAGACATATCCAACGCTTGGTGGCATTTGCTCGTCCTTTCTCATATTAACATTCATATTGGCATACATATATTCCCTGTTGCCTTGCAAAAGAGGATTCTCTCCCATTGTATGAGCTTTTTGTAAAAATGCAGGATTGTTGAAAAGGCCAGGCTGCTGAGGCATATTTCCCATAAAACCTCCTGCATTTCTTGCTTGGGCTGCCTTCAAGTTCTCCTTCTCTAATCTCTCGACCTCGGCCAAACTGAAATTCTCGTTAAACAGAACATCAGCGTTATTTTTAATTCTCATGTTGCTCATCTTGGAAATTGGTCTATCAAGGTCCGCTAAAGAGCCAGGACCAGAAGATAAACCTGAAGAAGGAATTGGATAGTTTTTAATGGCATATTTAGGCATGTCAGGCGATAGATCACCGGGTCCTTCTTCAATGAAATCGAGATTAGCCTTCAGAGAGAAATTAGATTCGGTTGTGTCTTTTCTTGCACGAAGTTTGCTGAAGAAATCGTCGGGAGGCATAGCATTGTTAAACATATTGTACATTCTCAATTCTTGCTCTTCCAAAAGGCTGCTCTTCTTATCAAAAGGATCAGACAAAGATTTTTTATGTCGGCTCTGAATCCTTTTGAATTGTGCAGGGCTGTCATCTGTCGAATTTGTGTCAATCGAAACCTATGTCAGAATTAAAACACCATCTCAAAAAGCCTTCTGGATTTACTGGGTAGCCAGAATTGTTAATGCTTGCTGCAGGCAGAGAAATCTTGATTTTGCTCAAAGCATTTTCAACAATCTAAATAATCAATAATTTTCCAAACTATTATTACATTCATCGTAATATTCTGACAAAAATTGAGCTTTTGCAAAAAGTCTGATGGAAAAACTGCATTGTAAGTATTATTCTTGTTACGTAAAAGTCTTATAGTTTTCTCAAAGTTTGTGTTTAATATCGTTGCAGCGAGGTAGTTGTCTTCTGTTTGAGTGTAGATCACCACCTTCACTTGAAAGAGAGATGAAACGAGCTCGAGGTTCACCTAGTTTCCAACTTTACTTTTATGCAATCTGTTCAATAGCTACCTTTTCAAATCCTGACAACTGAGGATTTATGAAATAGTCTTTCACGAGCACGTTGTTCTTAAATAACAATCCAAGTCTTCTTGGAAAAGCCTAAAACCAATCGTCAAACTCAATACAATCTTGCGTTTTCATTACATTTTTGAAAACCATCTCTTTTAAATGATTCACCAGAGATTCTTGAATATTTGCGTAGAAATGAGGCGAGTGATGAATGCTGTCGGATATTGCTCTCATCAAAGAGTTTGGCCCCTGTGAGAAGTTTTAGTCGCTCAAAAGACAATATACTAATCGTACTTTGGGGAGCTGCTTTCTGGCAAGATTGTTTTCTGCAAGAAGAATATCAATGGGATCGCTGGGCGCCAGTTCTTTTGGGTTCGTAATACTTAGTTTGGAAAAATCAAACAGAGACTTTTCAGCATCTGCACAGGAAAGTTAGACCAACAAAATTGCACACAAAGATATTACTGAAAGCCATGTTGGGGTAATTTTGGGCCGAAGAATCTTTAATTGTGAGAGTGTCTGAAATTTTATCAAGTTTTGGCAGAAAATTTAAACACGATCGCATGTTAAAAAGTTCAAGTTTTCTCCAGAGAGTCCTTGAAAGAACACCTTCATGAGGACTTTTTCTTGTACATCACCCGACACGACGGCCTTTTCTCTCCTTCTTTCCCTTTTTTAGCCTCAAAGATGAAAGTCTAAACTCAAAAAAATTTTAGGCGGTCTCATAGTATCCTCAACAATAAAGAGCCTTCTATGGGATATATTCACAGATTTCAAGATCTCAAACCATTCCTTTCCAATATTTCTCTTGAGACCTACAGGACTGGCTATAACTTTATTTCAAACATTTTTTCCTTTAAAGGACAAAAAAACTCACGGATTTAGTCCTGAATTGAACGTTTCAAGATATCAAAGAGCCTGATTGCTCCAGAATAAAGGAAAAATGATCAAGCCTCTCAACAAAGTGAAATAGGGAGAGCTTGGAAAAGTTAATGGTAAAGATATGCGTAGCGCGAATATACGATTTTAAATGATGAAAATTTGAATATAAAATTTTAATTAAAGGCTGAAACTCGAACGTTGAAAGTTTCTTTTCAATAAAAGATTCAGTCATTTCCCAGAGCTCAATTCTTTAATTATATTATTCTATGATAAACACTAGCATTACTTGGTCAAAAGGAAAAAATCTTTTTCATAAATACGCCCCAACAGTCAATTCTTTCAAATCATATTTGACTGGAGGGTGACTTCGGATAAAATTCCCTTTTTCGTAAAAAAAATTTCAAAGTTTAGGAGGGCTACTGAAAATGCGGAAAACAAGTTGCTCTCTTCAGCAAATAATTTTTTCTTGAGATCTGAGATTTGAAGGAAATTTTTATTTTTAAATTTACGAGGGGAAAATGTGAGTAAAATAGCTAGCTTTTTATAAATTTCTTTAATTTATCATTCTTTGAATACTTGATGCGTCTTCAGCGAGTCTCGCTCGATATTTCAATTGACATTCTCAAAATTAATTTTCAAATTTCTTTGGGATCATTGAACATAACAAAAAAAATGTGAAAAAACTTTTTTCTCAAAAGAATAAATATTTCGATCTTAATTCTTTTAAATTTCTCTCAAGTCACCAAGTTCCCTCGGATCAAATTTTTTTTGTCTTTATTCAAGAAATTCAAGAAAGAGCTATCTCCTTGAGTTTTCTTGTTGTCATCAGAACGTAGAATTTCTAAATAAAAAAAAAAATCCTCAAGGGTTTACTTTTAATTCTCATGGGAAGTAGTTGCTCTTGTTGGGCTGAAGAAAAATTTGATCCAAAAATGAGCAAATTTCCTCCACGAACGGAAACCAATGATATTAGTCTTGCAGACGAAATCCAAGTCGAACCACCTCCTACAATTACTGTTGTTTTTCGGGAACCAAATGGCATTATGATCGGAAAACCTGTAAATATATCAGCTGCGTGCGGAATGTTTCCCTCAATCGCCTACTCTCTGGTTCTTTATGAGGGTCAAAAGTTTCTGGCAGATCATTTTGTCAAAGATGACCCAAATCCTTGTTTTCGAACCTCAGAAAATGGAATATCTCAAGAATATTATGTTGAAGACCCTTCAGCTACATTAAGCCCATCAAAGATATACACACTCACAGTCGAGAAAAAACAAGGGAATAAAGCAAATCTTGGCCTCTCAGTCATCTCAGAAGATGCTAATGAAAGCAGATCAAGAAGTTATGCCTTTCCATAAATATTCTCTTATTATTTTTTCCCTCAAAATTTACGAGCCCCAAGGTGGTTCTCGGGTTGTATCTTTTAAGAAATACTTCACCAATTTTTTTGTAATTTTTTATTCAATTTTTATTCTTGCCAGCATGATTGTATCTTTAACAAAAAATTTATTTATCACATTTGCAAGATTTCAACCAGCAACTCAACGTAACAAAAATATCTTACACTGAGAAATAAATAACAAAATAAATATCAAGGAATGAAAATGAGCCTTCTTTCATCAGCCCAAAAAAAACCCTTAAATTTCTGTCGGTCCTCAGAACTCCTATTGAAACGTGTTTCTTTCTCCTATTCATTCTTTTTTCCTTCAACAACAACTTCTAAATTTGTATCTGTTGGTCCACTTTTAATTTCTGTTGTAAATTGACTATTATCAAAGCTCACTTCATAAGGTGTTGGATCATCTCCTTTACAACCAAACTCGAGATGGTTATTTTTATCTTTCTCATCTATGCAATTATTTGAGAAACTTTCCACAAAATATTCAATTTTTACCGAAAGTAGCATCAATAATCCTTGGTGTCTCTCCTGGTTCTAAGACTGTATCTTTCAATATATTTGGTTTGTGCCTTGATGA
>Ga0182738_1000932_pt1 | contig 38552 bp, 37 predicted proteins | sample eDN5th30CBELigMG_FD_128876 | JGI IMG/M metagenome (GOLD analysis project Ga0182738, IMG submission 128876) | Enriched Miracle-Growth compost microbial communities from Emeryville, California, USA - eDNA 5th pass 30_C BE-Lig MG (version 2)... ...
GTGTCCTCCGTCCCTCTGTGTTTTCATCTTTTTTCTGGCGAATGATTTTGAAGTGAACGAACCTCATTCGTGAATCAAACAGATTAAATGGGATGGGAAGGAGTTCTCAGACAGACTCCTAGGAGTTCATCATTTTGCCGTTTTCTTCCAGGAAATCTCACTGTCATAATCTCACTGCCATAATCTCACTGTCATGTTGTGGGGCATACGTGGGGGCATGTGTGGCATTCATCAGGACATGATGATCAGACCATAGGGCGCATGACTCCCGCATGGGCCGCGGTTCCGCCACGCGGCAAGCAGTCTTTCATCAAGTGAAACGCGCGCTGCGCGGGCCCAGACCAGAGCAACTTGCTCTACTATTGAATCGATCTCGTCTTTTCGCCATCAGCAGAAACCATGTCCAACTTCTCACGGGCAGGTTCCGGGCGGGCATGGGTTGTTGCGGTCCCGGCTGTTGCAGAGGACAAGGATGTCGCCTGGCCGGCGGCCTGCTTCAGTTTTTCCAGTAATGTCCCCTGCGTGTACTGGCCGCGCAGGGCGATGATTTCGCTGCCTTGCCCGGGAGGCACAATGATTGTGAGCGGGACACTTTCCTGTCCGAACTCCCGTAGCCATTTCAGGATCTCCGGATTCTCACGAGTGAAGTCTGCGAGGAGCGGCACAAATCCATGGGTTTCGATGAACTTCACCGTCTCATCTCGATCCAAAGCGATCTTTTCATTGATTTTGCAGATCACACACCAGTTGGCTGTGAAGTCGATCAGCATGGGACGCCCCTCTTTGCGAAGCCGAACCAGCTGCTCTTCCGAGAACTCCTGCCAGGGCATTTTTGAGATCTGCATTTCATCAGCCCCAGCCGGCTTGAATTCCTGCATCATCCAGAGTCCAAACAGAAAGACCGGTGTTGCAGTCAACAGGGCAATGGCATGGGCCCGCCACTTCTTCCAGAACGGATCATGATTCAGGGCCAGGTTCTCATTCACCCAGACCAGCAGCCCCAGCGCCAAGAGCAGAACCAGCACCGGGACCCGCCAGGCCATATCAATGGAGACCAGCAACCAGATCACCGTTCCCATCAGCACGAAGCCGGTGAACTGTTTGAACTTCACCATCCAGTCTCCCGGCCGGGGCAGCCAGTTCACCAACGACGGGAAGACACCTGTCAACAGAAATGGTGAAGCCATCCCCAGACCCATCATGGCGAAGATGGAGAACACGATGCTGGGAGGTTGTGTCAGGGTCCATGTGAAGACCGGAGCAATGAACGGTCCGATACAGGGGGTTCCCAGGACCGTGGCCAGAATCCCGGTATTAAAGGCTCCAATATAACCTTCCTGATGATGGCCCGCCGAAGGAATGATTCCGGGCACCGGGAGCTCGAAGACCCCAAACAGGCTCAGCCCCATCAAAAAGACGACACAGGCCATCACAATCATGAAGGTTTCATTCTGAAACACCGAGCTGAGTGAATTTCCCAGCCCCCATGAAAGCACGGCAAAGACCATGAACACGAACATTACCCCGCCCGTGTAGGCCAGATTTAAAGCCATGATCCGGCCACGGCTTTCCCCCGCCTGTTGCACCAGACTGAGAATCTTAATCGCCAGCACCGGCAAGACACAGGGGAGGATGTTCATGATCAGCCCGGCCAGAAAAGCTGCCAGAAAGGCTCCCGCAAACGACAGGTCTCCTCCGGTGGCGACAACGGAAAAGGCCAGCGGCGCCTCGGCACTGCCAGCATTTGTGTTCTCAGCGGCGGCAGTTCGTTCTGATTGCACATTCGCAAATGAAGTGGACACCGGTTGAGCACCGGCGATGTCCGCAGCGCGCTGCTGATGACCGAGTGAAAACTCGACCGTCAGTGGAGCACGGCACAACGTCCCCGTCTCGCAAATCTGATAACGAATCTTTCCCGTGACGCCGTAAGGGGCATCGCTGAGCACTTTGAATTTTCGCAGCCAGGTCACCCGGTGTTCATGGGCATTGGAGTGATAATCCACACCATCCAGTCGCGTGGTGTGCAACTCCGGCTCGGGCACGGAAATGAATTCCCCCACCGGTTCCAGATTGACCGGCTGGACCGAGAGAACCGTGGGGAGTTCCGTTTGATCTTCATCCGCCTTGTGAAGTCCATAGGTGCTGAACTTATCGTCCAGCGTCATCGTAATGGCCAGTGTGACAGTCTCCCCCGATCCCACCTGATCACCCGGTGCCGCATGCTCCGGAGTCAGTTCGAACTGCAACTGGAGTGGATCGGGAACGTCCCCTTGCAGACTTTTGCGTTTGGGAGTGATTTCATATCCCGCGGTCATGGGCATCGGGCCATTGGCTTTCTGAGCGGGGACCAGTGCCACGGCTTGAGTGGTGTTCTCTGAAGCATTCAATCCGACGCTGGCTGCCTCCTGGTTCTTCAATCCCTTGGGATGGAAGGCTGCTTCGACAGTCTCAGTCTTCGGGATACAACTGTCTTTGTTACAGACCAGAAAGCTGATTTTTCCAGTCAGTTTTGCCGTATTGGGATTTGTGCCGGGGGGAAGTGCAAACCGTTTGGAGAAGATCACCGAGCCATAGAACTTTTCCATCTCCTGACCGAAGACTTCGTCAAAGCTTTTCTTCGGCGGCGGGTCCGCAGTGAAGTCCTGGTCGAGTGCTTTCCAGCCATCCGGCAGGACGATGGTGATCCGTGTCGGCTTGGGGAGCTTGGGGTCCATGGAATAAGTGTTGACCCCTTTCGGCATCACCAGTTTGACTTGCAACGTCAAAACACCGGCCTGCTCTGTGGGGGCTAGTGCGGAACTGACTTCGGTCTTGCCCTGCGCCTGGGCGACCGGACCGTTGAGCGAAAAGAGTTCCTTCTGCAATCCCTGGCCAAAAGCAGCGGTCGAGAACACCAGCATTGCCAGAACCGAAACGAACATGTGTCGCATGATTCATCCTTAATGTTCAGCACTCCAAGGGTGCTGTGGTCAATTCATCCATGAAGCCAGACGATTCTCACAGCCATTTGTCCAGACCAGTGGCATCACGGCCACTTTCCGGAAGCTGGAGAGACGCTCTCCCAATTTTATCTCGTCACCGGCAGAATCCCAATGATTCCCGTTCATTCTGCCAAAGTCATGGCGATCTGATTCCTGACCCAGGTCAATCACTTTGAACGGGAGGCGGGGAAGTTCGACAAACTTTCTTTCAGCATCTGAGTGATCCCCCGGGGATGGGGAGCTTGACAGATGACGCTGCTGACCGCGATACGAGATCCGCCAACACGTAACACTTCTGAGAGATTATCGGCATTGATCCCCCCGATGGCAAACCAGGGAAGGCAAATGTTTTGCGCCACGTGTTCGACAAACTGTAGCCCCGGAAAATTCGTAAACTCTTTTGTCTTCGAGGGAAACACCGGTCCTACGCCCAGGTAATCGGCACCGTCGAAAACTGCCTGACGCGCCTGCTCCGGCGTATGTGTGGAGATCCCGATCAGCGCGGTTTTCCCTAAAATCTGTCGGGCCGTCTGGACACCCACATCCTCCTGACCCAGATGAACCCCATCGGCACCGACCGCGGCAGCCAGATCCGGACGATCATTCATGATCAACAAGGCGTCGGACTCTGCCGTCCAGGCACGTACTTTTTCCGCATAGACCACCAGTTCACGATCCGGCATCCCTTTTTCGCGGATCTGAACAATATCGACTCCCTTTTCCAGGCTGTGTCGAATCGTGGCTTCTGCTCCATAACGGCATTCCGAGGCGGTCACCAGCAAATACAGCAGGCAGTCCTGCAACCGCTGGCGGCTTTGAATGGTGGTCTCCAATATTTTTTCCACAGTGTACATGCGATATCGGCATTCGGAGAGCTGCAGGCTCAATTGGGAATCCAGCAGTTTTCCATACTCTTCCAACGTCCGCAAGGCCTCTTCCACCCGCTTCAGGTTGGCCCGCAAAACATCGGTCAAGCTTCCTCGTTGACGTTCTGATGCCAACGTTCCCAGCGTGCCCACATCGTGAAGAGTATCCCGGGAGGAGATCCAGGCCGACTGCCCCAGGTGTCTCAATGTTTCTGTCAGCAGATGGCGAATGGCTTTCAGCTCCCGGGATAAAAGGGCATCGTCCAGCCGAAAGCGAACGTAGTCCTCCACCACCCGGAGACCTTCACGGGCACGGTTGGCACTGGCATCCAGAATGCGGGAGAGCCCAATTTCATCAATCGTGCCTGAATTGGCGGGTTGAATTTGTACTAATGCCTGCTCGGGACCGGCAAATTCTGGATCAGGAACCGTGATCCGATCCAGGAGTGAAACCGTGGTCAGACCGAATTTGGCCAGTCTCTGTGCTGTGGATGAGTCCAGATCCATCATCGCCAGCAAGAGGTGTTCCGTTCCTGTCGGCTCATTGGAATTGGCGAGTCTGGCAAACTGGTCCGCCCGGTGAATCAGTTGACGCTGCCATTCGGAAAAATGATTGGCAATGTCATTGATCTCCGCTTCAGCAGCCGGAACCCCTGGAGATGGAGAATTGACAACTTCCGATTGGCGCAGGATTTCCGTCGCAACTCCCTCGTCGTGAAGCAGGATTTCCAGCAGGAGTTCAAACGGGGAGCTTCGTGGACCCGCGAGTCTTCGCGCCTTGAGTGCAGCCAAAACTCTTTCGACACCCGCTGTCAGGTTACTCATGGAGATGATCAATTGTTGTCAGGAGAACCTATTGCCCCAGTGTTTTGACATTGACACAGCCCTGGAGCGCATGAACCATTAACCCCATGCGAAACAATGAATCGGCCTATGCGGAGTGAATGCGCTCCAGTTTTTACCCTTCATTTTTTACTTTTCACCGTCGCCAACAGCTTCTTTCTGAGCAGATTCAACGCGCTTTTCATGGCGCGGCTGCGGGTGAACGCTGGATTGCCGCTCCATTTTAGAACATCTTGCTCGAACGCTCCCTCTTTTTCCAACAGACCGATACAAATTTCGGAGAACGCGTGCTCATCAGTATCTGTCGAATACGTTTCCGGTCCGATAAATAACACAAAGTCTGCATCGGTCTGCAAGGAGAACTGCCGGGCAATTGTAACGGGAGATGCCGTCATTGCAGGCAGAACCAGGCCCCCTCGATAACAGCAGGCTGCTCCATGAACATGGGCCACATGCTCTGACAGCAGTCCGCAGGTGCCACATTCCACGCTGGCAAACGTCAGATTTCGAGTATCGAGTTCGCGAACCACAATGTGTTCCAGTTCTTCGTCTTCCACTCCAAAGACCACGTCTCCCAGCTTCTCGCGAATTTGTAGTGAAGCAGACTGAATTTTCTGCTGACATTCTTTCTCGGTATTCCCTTGAGCAACGATTCGAAGCGTAATGGTGGCATCATGAGCCGTAATACCAACCTCTGGATCGTGCCCCCGGGCGGTGATATCCCCCAGAAGTTCCTCGGTATTCGATTCTCCCAGCCCGAAGCAATTGAGTCGCGCCCGGCGAATGACCACTGGACCGGCGTGCAGCTGGGGACGAACCTGCTCGAAGAACATTCTCTTCATTTCACTGGGAACGCCGGGCATGGCAGCGATGAAACAGGGAGATCTCCCCGGCCGGACCTGTTCCATCCAGATCCCCGGCGCTGTTCCAATGGGATTCGCCAGTGCAACGGCCCCCGCGGGAAACATGGCCTGAATGCGATTTCGACTCGGCATTTCACGACCGCGGCGATCAAAGAATTTTTCGATCTGTTCCAGCGAAGCTGCGTCCAGCTCCAGGCCGACAAAGACGGCTTCCGCGAGTGCCTCACGTGTTAAGTCGTCCAGCGTAGGCCCCAGGCCCCCTGTCACCAAGACCAGGTCCGCGCGATTCATGGCGATGCGGAACACCTCCACATTCGACTGCATTTCATCTGCGACTGTTGTGTGAAAGTGCGTGGAGATCCCGATATCGGCCAGTTGCAGGCTTAACCATTGGCTATTGGTGTCGAGCTTTGCTCCGGATGTGATTTCTGTTCCGATCGCCACAATTTCTGCAATCATCTTGCAACTTTCCAAAGGGACACGGTTGAAGGACAGCGAAGATTTTCATTTTCTGATGAAATTTTGTGATTCATGCCATTTTTTTTGCTTTGGCAACTCACACTCTTCGTAATCTATATGTAAGGATTCTTTTTGCAGATTTAAGGATTGCTTCTTATGAAAACTTTCAATTCCCGATCATTGTATTTCTCCTGCGCGGCGTTGGCTGGCTCGATGCTGTTTTGCGATTTTGCACAGGCGGACCTGTTTCAACGAATCAGAATGCGTCGTGCATCACGCAATTCCGCTTATCAGACGGTGAACCAGTCGTATCGGACACAGACTTATCGGCCTGCTCATCCGATTGAGCATGGCTACGGGGTCGAATCTTCACCTCGCCGTGATCATTCCACCGGGACCTATGAAGGCCATGCCCCTCTGCGGCATGGATACGGGGTGGAAACATCACCGCAGCGGGCTCCCGGACACTATGGCCAACCGGTTCAGATGAATCATCGGAATCAGCCCATGCTGCATCAGGGTTATTCTCAGGAATCATCCCCACATCGCTAGTGCCCTGCCAGGGCTTGGATTTGGGGCGCGTCATCGCGAAACGTCCTCCGTTGTCGGACTTTGCGTTTAGACCAACCCCAATTTTTAGAGTAGACGATGCACTAGTGCTGTCCGCAGCTTGGGACTTGGGTCGGTTTCTCGCGATCCCGCTCTGTCATTGCTCGCTTCACATTTTTGTTGATCGAAATTTGAGTTGCGTTCGAGTATGAGTGCATGGCCAACTTTAAAAAATCGGATCGATTTTAACGTAAAGTCTGGCAACGGAGGGCATTTGGCTTCGTAAACGTCCCCAAAATTAAGTCGTGACACGGCACACGCCACGTCCTGCCATCCGGGATGCAATAAACAGTCAGTCCAAGTCGACGAGATATCAGCTTGTCGCGCGAGTGTGCATTCCACAGATCATTCTGCCTGATTTGCGGGCACTGTTCTTTCCGCCCGCAAGATTCGAAAATTCGTAACGTATTCGGCAATAATCTCTTGTGTCGAATATCAAGTTGTCCCATAAATCGGCACAGCCGATGCTTTGAAGTCAAGGATGCATGGCTCAATCGCTGAGATTCCGAGCCTGGTTACGGCTTGTTACGGTAAATTGAATCCATGCCTGCATGGGGCACCGCAGGTGAGGAAGCAACTCACTTGAATAGCGCTTTGTCAACTCTGAAAACTCGGGGAGATCTTAACGCAAAGTCCGACAACAGAGGGTGTTTCGCGATGACGTACCTCCAAACTCATCCCTGACACGGTACGAGACAGGCGGTAGAAAATCTTGGCAGACTAGAGCACATTCACCCCGCATTGGCCGCGTTCCGCCACGTGGCGAGTTGCGTTTCATCAGGCGAAACGCGCGCTGCGCGAGTCCAGGCCAGAGAGCAATTTGCTCTCGCCAGATGCGAATTCGAGTGGAACGATGACTGGGAGACTGGCCGGAACCTTCCTCGTCGGCGGGATTCCGGATGAGCGCCCATGCTTCCAGTCATCATTCCGCCCTCGAGATTTTCTCTGCTTCCGAATCCAGCAAGTCCCTCCGTCTCTCGACACGATTGATCGTTTTGCTGTCTGGACGAAATAACCAGGCGGAGAGCAACTCGCTCTGGATCGCATTGACCCCGCATGGATCGCGTTCTGCTACGCGGCGAATTGCCTTTCATCAATCGAAATGCGAGTTGTGCGGGCTCAGGCCAAAGCAACTTGCTTTAAGAGTCTCTCCGGAAAGGTGCTTTATCAGGCGAGATCGAGCGATTTGTGTTCTGACAAGGAAGCCGAAGCAGGCGAATTCCTGGAATTCGTCGATGCAGGCTGACGAAGTTCAGGACGCAAAAGAGCCGATCGCAGCCCAAATTGACCTTTCCGGACAGACTCTAATTGAATGTCAACGGTTCGCCCACTCCCTCGGTCAACAGGACTGGTCCCTCCGAGGTGACAGCGACGGTATGTTCGAAATGAACGCTGCGCTGGCCATCTGCGGTCACCGCGGTCCAGTGGTCCTTCAAGATCCTGATGTCCGGCGTCCCCATATTGATCATGGGCTCAATCGCCAGAACAAGCCCCGGCTGGATCAGAAAATCTTCATCCTTCTTATTGCGAATGACATAATTGGGGACTTGCGGGGCTTCGTGCATTTCCCGACCGATTCCGTGTCCGACGAATTTTTCCACCACGGAAAACCCAGCTGCATGGGTGACTTTGGCCATCTCCCGGCTGATCTCCGACCAGCGTTTTTTGGTCTTCAGTCCAGCGATTGCCACCTGCAGGACGTGGCGACCGGTTTTCATGAGTCGTTGGCTGGCTTCATCGATTTGACCCACCGCATACGTCCAGGCAGCATCTCCGCACCAGCCATTGAGCCGGCAACCGGTATCAACACTGACAATGTCGCCCGGCATGAGGACTCGGTCACCCGGGATGCCATGCACAATCTGCTCGTTGACACTCATGCAGGTGACGGCTGGAAAGGGAACTTTCCCCGGGAAGTTCTTGAAAAGCGGATGGGCCTGGCGCTCCATAAAGAGACGTTCGATCGCGGCATCGATCTCCCCGGTGGTGACCCCCGGTGCAATCATGCTGGCTGCGATCTGATGTGCCTGGGCCACAATCTGCCCGGCTTCCCGCATCAGGCCGATCTCACGTTTGCTTTTCAAAGTAATCATGAGTTCCTCAACAACCCGGTCACGCCGGTGTTTAGTGCTTCGTCTACTCTAAAAATTGGGGTTCGCCTTAACGCAAAGTCCGACAACAGAGGACGTTTCGCGATCACGCACGCTGAAGCCAAGCTGTAACACCACCCCAGAGCGCATTCACCCCGCATGGGCCGCGTCCCGCCACTCGGTGAGGACCCTTCATCAGTCGCAACGCCGAACTGCACGGGCCCTGGCCAGAACAACTTGCTCTATCAACGAAACAGCCCGGCAGGTTCGCCGGGCTGTTTTGTTTTTCTCTCGAATCTGCCCATTCGGGCCATATTCCAGCAATACTTACTTGTCTTCCGATTCCAGCATTCCAGGTTTGTTTCGCATCACCAGATGGCTATCAATTTTTTGAACCAGGTCCAGTGCGACGGAGACCACAATCAACAGGCCAGTTCCTCCATAAAAGCTGGCAACCATTGGAGAAATATCCATCCCAGTCGCGATGACTGTTGGAATGATGGCAATCACCGCCAGAAAGCCTGCCCCGACAAATGTGATTCGCACCATCACCTGATCGAGATAGCGCTCTGTATGAGTTCCTGGGCGATAGCCCGGCACGAAGCTTCCATAGTCCTTCAGATTCTCAGCCATATCTTTGGGGTTAAAGGTAATGCTTGTCCAGAAGTAACAAAAGAAGTAAATCAACGCGATATAGAGCAGGTTGTAGATCAACCCATGCCCGCCGCCGAAGACACCTTCCAGAAAGACGAAGATCCCCGCATTCGGAAAGGCGTTTCTCAGCCAGGAAAAGATAAACATCGGAAACATCAGCAAGCTGGATGCGAAAATGATCGGCATCACACCCGCCTGATTCACACGTAGTGGAAGAAACTGCGTCTGACCACCCAGTACCCGGCGACCCCGCACATGTTTCGCACTCTGAATCTGAATTCGACGCTGAGCCTCTGTGATGGCAATCACCCCCAGCACCACAGCCACAAAGAGCACGGCCAATGGCAAGAGTTTATCGATTCCTGCGGCAGTTCCCAGGCCGATCCCACCCTTTAAAGCCGGACGCAGCAAGTCAAAACCTGCTCCCGGCATCTGAGCCAGGATCCCCGCCATGATCAGCAGTGAAATTCCATTCCCCACACCGTACTCATCAATCTGTTCACCAATCCACATCAGCAGCAACGTGCCCGCCGTCATCGTGATCGTGGCCACCAGGTAATAAAACCAGCTGTTATAGTCATCGAGGATTAAGTTCTGGCCCAGGCTTTCCCCACCCAGCATTCGAATCCAGAAGAAACTTTGCCCCAGACAGATCACCACGGTCGCATACCGCGTATATTCGTTGATTTTTTTCTGCCCGGCTTCTCCTTCTTTCTGAAGCTGCTCAAGAGGAGGATAAACCTGCCCCATCAGCTGAAAGATAATTGAAGCGGAAATATAGGGCATAATCCCCAGGCCGAAGATCGTCGCATTCCCCAGCTGGGATGCCGAAAGCAAGGCCACGGCCTGCATTACCTGGCCAATCCCTTGCTGTTGCTGCAGTTTCTTGAACGTGTCCAGGAACTGTGCCTGGTCGACAAACGGCAACGGGATCGAGAATCCCATCCGATACACTGCCAGAAGCAACAGCGTAATGAGAATCTTCTGACGAAGTTCGGGGATTGTGAATATAGTTCTGAGCCGAGACAGCATCGAACGTCCTTAATCGTACGCCGCCAGGGGAAAGCCCGGGTGACTGATTCGAAATTAATCCGGGAACAGTCCACTGCGGCAAAGGGTGACCGCTCTATTCTGTTCACGTCCAAGTCTGAAAATCTGCCGACCACCTGAAAAGACAGGTCCTCATTCCAAACTATGGGCGGAAAATAGAGAATCCACCTTCATCTTGGCAAGTCCATCCCTCCCGGTTGTACTCATTTCCCAACGGGGCGATTCCGGCTCTACGCAATCAGAATCGTTAAGACAGAATTTCCACTTTGCCGCCTGCTGCCTGGATCTTCTCCATTGCAGACTTGGAGAACCGCTGAGCTTTCACTGTCAGCGGTTTGGTCAATTCGCCATCTCCCAGGATCTTGATCAGGTCATGCTTGCCTTTAGCAAGTCCCCGAGCTCCCAATGTTTCTGGAGAGACTTCTTCTCCGCTGGAGAAATGCTCCTCCAGCAGAAAAAGATTAATTGCCAGAACGTTGTCCGCGAATGCAGCGTTATTGAAGCCGCGCTTGGCCACCAGTCGAAACAGCGGCATCTGGCCACCAGCAAAACCGATACGCGATTTATAACCGCGACGGCTGCCGGCCCCTTTATGCCCACGACCTGCTGTCTTGCCATGGCCTGAGCCAACGCCGCGACCGATGCGTTTCCGCTTCTTCCGCTTTTGAATGCCACGATGGACGTCGTCAATGATCATGGGAGGATCGTCATGTCTCTGAATGTTGAAAATGAATCGCCCGTCTGACTTTCAGACCGGCGAGAAGAACGGCTTGGCGGCGTGATGTCTCTCGAGCTATTGTTATCTGCATCCCGCTTTGGCAACGCTCAAGCTCAATGCCCAAGCTGTGTGGTGCGAAACAACACTAAATCTCAACTCCACGCAGCCGAGCAACGTCGTCACGTGTTCGCAATCGACTCAGGGCGTCGAACGTGGCTTTAACCAGGTTCACCGGATTGGCAGACCCGCGGCTCTTGGACAAAATATCCTTGATTCCGACAAGTTCGACCACAGACCGCACCGTGGCTCCGGCAATGATTCCCGTCCCGGGTGCTGCGGGAATCAGCGTCACGCGAGATGCACCAAACCGGCCTTCCACCTGATGTGGAATCGTTGTGTGCTGTCGACTGACAGGCTTCAGCTGGCGATTCGCCTGCTTGGTTGCCTTCTCAACGGCAATGGGAACTTCCGAGCCTTTGGCATAGCCATAGCCAACTCGACCGTTCTCGTCACCAACGACCACCAGTGCTGCGAAGCTGAACCGACGACCGCCCTTCACGACACAGGCACAACGCCTGATCTGGACAACCCGTTCTGGATTCTTCGAGCCTTGTCCGCCTTGTCCGCTTTCTGCCACTTTGGCCACTCCTCGGTCGAAAACCGCTTCCGGAGACCACGCTCAATCCCGGAAGACAAATTTCAGTTTTCGTTCCGCTTGTTAGATCTCATTAAAACTTCGGGCAATACCAGGCGTTTCTTCTGCCACCAGAACTCAATTTTCAGATGTCATCGAAACGCTGTTGATTAAAAACTTAATCCCGCTTCACGAGCGGCCTCAGCCAAGGCTGCAATGCGGCCATGATAGCTGTTCTCACCACGATCGAAAGCGACCTCTTTGATCCCAGCCTGCAGAGCGCGTTCTGCAACGATTTTTCCAATATTCCGAGCGTCCTCAACGGTCCCGTGCGGTTTTCCGACACCACCCAGATCTTTCTCGGTGGTGCTGGCTGAAACCAGCGTCCGACCCGCATCATCATCGATAATCTGCGCCGAAATATGGCGATTACTGCGAAAAACGCTCAAACGCAATCGACCGCTCGCACGAACCTTATTGCGAACGTGGTGGCGGCGCCGCCAACGCTGCTTCGCGATTCGTTCTTGAACCTTCATGACAATTCCGCCTGTCTCAAACAACGACTATGAATTCTAATACCGTAAAAGCATAGCAGATCGAATTTTGATTCGTCAGCCTGCCAGAATCAACTTCCGAATGCTTTTCCGGCTTTGCGACGCACCACTTCACCCACATATCGAATTCCCTTGCCTTTAAACGGCTCGGGGGGACGAACACGTCGGATATTCGCGGCAAATTGCCCCACCGAGTGTTTGTCCGGACCTTTCACAACGATCTGTGTGGGCGCCGGCAATTCGCAAATCACCCCTTCAGGTAATTGCAATTTGATAATGTTGGCAAATCCCACCTGCAGCGACAGGGTCTTTCCCTGCAAAGTCGCCTGGTAACCCACGCCCTGAATTTCCAGTCGTCTTTCGAACAGAACCTGAACACCCTGAACCATATTGGCGATCAGGGCGCGTGTCAGACCGTGCAGAGCACGATTCTGGCGTTGATCGTCAGACCGCGAGACATGAATCTGCCGATCAGCGCTGTCCCAGCGGACACCGACATTCGGATGCCAGGTCTGACTCAGTTCACCGTTCTTGCCCTTGACTTTGATCGTTCCCTCATTCACGGTGACATCAACACCGGCAGCGACAGGGATCGGCTTTTTACCAATTCTCGACATGATTCCACTCGTCTCGTTCGCTTCGCTGGCTCTTCGCAGCGAAGCGTCAAATTTGATTTGCCAGGTCTGATTCGCTGCGAGCCCTGCCACTTTGATCGGGCACTGATGAACATCCGATATTTCGACTTACCAGACTTCGCACAGAACTTCGCCACCCACATTCTTTGCCTTTGCTTCGCGACTGCTCAGCATTCCCTGATTCGTGGAGAGAATACAGATCCCCATCCCCTGCAGCACCGAAGGCAGCTTACGGGACTCGGAGTAAACCCGCCGACCAGGCTTACTGACTCGCGAGATCTTCTGAATCACTCGTTCACCAGTCGGACTATACTTCAAATTGATCCGCAGCGTCTTGCTTGGAGTCGTCTCCAGGACTTCGTGGTCCCAGATATAACCCTCACGTTGAAGCACGTCGGCAATCCCACTCTTCACGATGGAATGTGGCATATCCACATGGGGACGCTCAATCAACAGGGCGTTCCGGATTCGGGTGAGCATGTCAGCAATCGGGTCTGTCATCATAATCGTCTGATCCTCAGGCAGTCAGCGACCGTATGTGCTGACGCCTCAACCGTCTCGTTAGTGTTACCAGCTCGCCTTTTTTGCACCGGGAACCAGGCCGTTCAGGCACAGGTTACGAAAGCAGATCCGACAGACCTTGAATTTGCGATACACCGCACGTGGGCGGCCGCAGAGTGAACAGCGACGCTCAAGCCGGCTGCTGAACTTAGGGACGCGATTCGACTTGGCGATATGTGCTTTGCTGGCCATTTCAATTCCTGCGTCGTATGTCGGACGACGAATCTCTTAAAATTTCGCGAAATATGTATTAGCTCTTGCTCTTGATCTCTTTGAACGGCATGCCGAACGACTTCAGCAGCAAACGACCTTCATCATCGTTTCTCGCCGAAGTCACGATCGCGATGTTCATTCCCTGAATGTTCTTCACCTTATCTGCATTGATCTCCGGAAACACCACTTGTTCACTCAAGCCCAGGCTGTAGTTTCCACGTCCATCAAATGCATGCGGATTAATCCCGCGAAAGTCCCGCACACGAGGCAGGACCAGTGTAATCAATCGATCCAGGAATTCGTACATCTGCTTCTTTCGCAGCGTGACGCATCCGCCAATTCGCATCCCTTCACGAAGTTTGAAGTTCGCCACGGACTTACGAGCCAGCCGCACAGTCGGCTTCTGACCCGAGATCTGCGCCAGATGTTCCAGGGCTTCATCCAGAATCTTCTGATCCTGAATGGCCTTGCCGACACCCATGCTGATGACGATTTTTTCGACCTGTGGCAGGCTGTGCGGATTCGTGCGCCCCAGCTCTTTGGCGAGCTGTGGAACGATTTCGGTACGATATTTTTCGATTAACCGGGCCATTATCTTTGACTCAATCTAAATCCAACTCAACCTGACCAATAAACTTCGTCGCTCCGCGAGATAAGACTCGGTGAACTTATCTGGACGCATTCGCAGCAGCATGTCGCGGACGTGCGGGACTCATCTGGCTGATCGTTTTTTCGCAACTGCGACAATAGCGATCTTTGGAACCATCTTCCTGGTATCGCAGTCCCACTTTCACGCCTTTATTACAGCTGTTGCAATAATACATGACGTTAGAGCTGTTAATCGGCTTCTCCATCCGCAGACGTCCCCCCTGGGGGCTCTTAGGATGACCACGTTTCACGTGCTTGTAGATGAGATTGACGCCATCCACCAAGACCTTGGACCCGCCGGCGAGAACCGCCTGCACCAGTCTGGGGCTGTTGCTCTTGTCGTCGCCGCAGACGACAACCACCATGTCACCACGTTTGATTTTCATAATCACACCACTTCAGCAGCAAGGCTGATAATTTTCATAAATCGACGATCACGCAATTCACGGGCAACCGCGCCAAAAATACGCGTTCCACGCGGATTACCGTCAGTATCAACAAGCACAATCGCATTCGTATCGAATCGTACGTAGCTTCCGTCTTCGCGACGGGTCCCTTTGCGGCAGCGGACAATCACCCCCCGCGCCACACGGCCTGACCTGAACGCATCGGGAGCACCGGCAATGGACTTCTGAATGCTCACAACAATGACATCGCCAAGTCCAGCTGTTCGCCGCTTGGTTCCACCGAGCACCCGAATGCAGCGGACCGATTTCGCACCGGTGTTATCCGCGACGTCCAGCATGGTTTGCATTTGAATCATGACGATTTTGTCCTTGTTACCCTGGCTGCCAGACCATACTGATCAGTTCACTGGTCAGCCTGTACTCAGCTCAGCCTGCTCGCGGATCGGCCTGATTTCAGCCGAATAAAAAGGGATGACGCTTATTCGGAGATTACTCCACCACTTCAGATTCTGCGGCACCAGTCTTGGCGGCTGCCAGTGATTCTCGTGTCAATTGACTTTCCACCGCACCTGCAGCGGACACCACACGCACCAGTTCCCAGCGCTTGGTGGCTGACCGGGGGCGTGATTCGACAATCTCCACAGAATCACCCACTTTGGATTCGTTCTTCTCATCATGGACGTAGCAAATGGTCCGCCCGCGCACGATCTTCTTGTATTTCGCATGCTGAAAGACTCGTCGGACATCGACGCGACGTGTCTTTGAATTCCGGTCGCTTACCACGGTTCCAATTAGTGTTCGTCGCATCTGGTCGATACCTGAAATTCTTGTCTGTACTAAGCTTGATACTGTACTAAGCTTGATAAATGTGAGATCGAAGTAATACGCTCACTGCAATACCCTCATTGCTGACCATACCGGATTACGAATTTGCCGGCTTACGTTCATGAGCAATCGTCTTCATTCTGGCGATCTGCCGCCGCAGTTTGCGCAAATTACTGGGGGCATCCAACTTTTCAGTCGATGCCTGCAGCCGTAAACGAAACAACTCCTGTTGTGTCTGAGTCAACTCAGACTGAAGTTGTTCGTCGCTCATCTCACGCAATTCTTTGGTCTTTGACATGTTCGTGCTTTATGACTTGTGTCTGACGGCTTACTGCTTTTTATCGCCGTCTTCGCTGCTTCCATCTTCTCCGCCACGGTCTCTCGACAACGTGACATTTTCGAATTGAACGAACCAAATCCGCTCAGCGTCGTCTGTATTACGTACCGCGCAGATCAAGTTCCCGGCGTTCGTTCGACAAGACGAACTTTCACCGGCAGCTTATGAGCGACTCGGTTAAAACAATCACGGGCAGCGTCTTTGTTCGCACCGGCGATTTCAAACAACACCGTACCAGGTTTTACCACGGCCACCCAGTGGTCGGGCTCCCCTTTTCCTTTACCCATTCGTGTTTCCAACGGCCGGGCAGTCACCGGCTTATCGGGGAAAATACGAATATAAAGTTTACCACCAGAGGCGCGAATATACTGTGTCGCAGCGATTCGGCAAGCTTCAATCGTCGTTGCGGTGACATGCCCAGGCTGCATCGACTGCAAACCGAATTCGCCGAACACCACCGTGTTCCCACGGGTGGCATTACCTTTTATGCGACCTCTTTGGTCTTTTCGATGCTTGACCCGTTTCGGCATAAGAGCCATCGGAATTCTCCTCGTCCGCGTAATCGCCTAAATCAACCCAAACCTTGACACCAATGCTACCCTGTGCTGTCTGTGCGACAGCAAAACCATAATCGACTCGACGTTGAAGGGTAGACAGGGGAATTGATCCGCGGCTCGCCTTTTCACATCTCGACATTTCTGCTCCGCCCAGTCGGCCGGAGAGCTGGACTTTCACACCTTTCACTCCGGCTTCCATCACCTGGTCCAGAGTTCGCTTGATCGCTCGCCGAAAACTTCCGCGTTTGATCAGCTGTTGAGCGATATCTTCCGCAATCAGCTGCGCCCGTTTGAACGGGTTATTGATTTCAATAATCTTGACTTCCATCCGGCGACCGAACTGGTCTTCCAGACGGGCTTTCAAGCGGTCAATTTCCTGCCCCTTCCGGCCAATAATAATCCCCGGCCGGGCGGAGTGCATGAAGACCACCACCTGGTCTCGTGTCCGCTCAATCTCTACTTTGTCGATCGCGGCTGATTTATATTCTGTATTAATGAATTTGCGGATCTTCTGGTCTTCCACCAGCAGATCGCCAAATTCCTTCTTGTTCGCGTACCACCGGCTGCGCCAGTCTTCTGTAACGCCAATTCGAAAGCCCAGCGGATGTGTTTTCTGTCCCATATTAATTCACTTGATCGAGTGTTTCCGTCTCGTCTTTCGAGCTGTGTTATTCCACTTCTGGTGCGTCGATTGCCACATGGATGTGTGCAAACCGACGCCGGATCATGAACGATTGTCCCCGAGATTGCGGGCTCAATCGCTTGAACATCGGTCCCCCGTCGACCTGACAATCGACGATGGGCAAACTGTCCACATTCCGAGCTCCGCGATCTTCGGCATTGGCAGCAGCGCTCCGCAGAACTTTTTCCAGAAACCGTGCCCCGCGGTTCGGGACGTATTTGAGTGCGTTCAAGCCTTCCTGAACGGTCATTCCCCGAATCAGGTCGGCAAAGGGGCGCACCTTGGTCGCAGCAATGCGTGCGAACCGGTGTGTGGCCTTGACGTGTGACATTATTCCCCTCGCTTCATCTTCTTCGCTGAATGCTGACTCTGGCAAATCTCAACCGTTACCGATTACCTTTGGCACCATGCCCGCGGAACGTCCGGGTTGGAGCAAATTCACCCAATTTGTGACCGACCATATCTTCCGTCACATAAACCTGCACGTGAATCTTGCCGTTATGCACCATGAATGTATGGCCGATAAACTCAGGCGAGATCGTCGAGCGACGTGCCCAAGTCTTGATCTGCTGCTTTGAGCCCGAGGCATCCAGCCGAGAAATTTTCTGCAGCAGATTCTCGTCAACAAAAGGGCCTTTTTTCAGCGACCGACCCATAACTAACCTTCCTCACAAACCACGATGACTTATTTATTGTTTCAAACACCAATCAGGACGCCCGGCACTCTGCCCGAAAAACTGATCAAACTTTCTTCAAACCATTACGACGAGATCGGCGGCGGCGGATAATCGCCTTCGAGGATGCTTTACGACGTTTACGAGTATTGCCTCCCTTGGCCAGACGATCTGTCGGGCTACAGGGATGACGACCACCGGCGGTCCGGCCTTCGCCCCCACCCATCGGATGGGCCACCGGATTCATTGCAGTCCCGCGAACATGAGGACGAATCCCCTTCCAACGGTTACGACCCGCTTTCCCAATATTAATCTTGATATGATCCGAGTTGCCCACCGTCCCGATCGTGGCTTTACAGCCCGACGGCAAGCGACGAACTTCACCAGATGGCAGCGTAATCTGTGCCCAGCCTTTTTCAGTCGCATTCATAACCGCTGCCCCACCGGCACTGCGAACAAGTTGTCCGCCTCCTCCGGGTTGTAATTCGATGTTATGAATGTTGCTTCCGGGCGGAATATTTGCCAGCGGCAAACAATTTCCATTTTTGGGTTCGGCTGTCGGACCGTTCATGAGAACGTCCCCCGCCTTCATGCCTTCAGCGGCGATGATATAACATTTGGTGAGCTTTTCTGTCTTGGGACAGGTGTATTCCAGCAACGCAATGCGACATGACCGGTTGGGGTCATATTCGATATGTGTCACTTTAAATTCAATTCCATCGAGCCGCCGACTGAAATCGATGATCCGGTACATTTTCCGATGCCCACCACCGCGATGCCGGGCAACGATCTTGCCGTGATGATTCCGCCCGCCGTGCTTCTTCAGGCGAATCGTCAGGGACTTCTCGGGTTGCTTCTTACGATCCGTGATTTCTGCAAAATCACTGACCGACGCCCCTCGACGCCCTGGTGTGACTGGTTTGTAAAAGCGAATCCCCATCGATTCATCCCGAAATATTCAATTGACTCTTGAAACTGTGCAACACATCTGCTGGGCATCCGTTCGACAACCAGCTTCACCAGCTTTTAGAAGAATGAAATACGATCATCTTCATGCAGCTGCACAATTGCCTTTTTCCAATCCGTGGTATGTCCGACCAGAATTCGGCTGCGACGCGGCTTGCCGCGACGAGTCTGGGTGCGAACTTCAACAACACGGACATTCCACAAAGACTGGACAGCATTACGCACATCCGCCTTGGTGGCATTTGGGTGAATCTCAAACGCATACGCGTTGAGCTTCTCAGCCTGATGAACCCCTTTTTCCGTCACCAGGGGACGAAAAATCACCTGGTGAGGCTCAAGCTGAATCCCCGACTGCTTAATTTCTTCGACTTGCGGTGCTGACACTGCTATTTCTCCTCAATCGACACGCTGTCTTGTCCGTCCAGGGACGACTAACCAGCAGTGACCGCTTCCTGTTGATTCTGACGTGCCTGATCAATCGCTTCGCGAGTAATCAGCAAGCGTTTTTGTCGCAACAACTGATACGCATTCAGTTCGCCCACTGGCGAAATCATCAAATTGCCGATATTACGACCGGAACGCCAGACCGTCACATTATGATCCGGAATCACCAGCAGACACGATTCTTTGGCAACCCCCAGGGCTGTCAGCATCTGCGAAATTGTCTTTGTCTTCATCTCAGGGACATTGAAGGAATCAATGACCGTGGCTTCACTGTCCTGAAACTTGCTCAAAAGCGCCATTCGAGTCGCCAGCCGCACTGCTTTTCGAGGCAGCCGATAACTCCAGTCCTTGGGTGTTTTGGCGAATGTATGTCCACCGCCGCGACGTGTCGGCGACCGCTTGGTTCCGACACGGGCATTTCCGGTCCCCTTCTGACGAAACAGCTTTTTGGTGCTGCCGGCCACTTCGCCACGAGTTTTAGTACGAGCTGACCCCTGACGAAGGTTGTTCTCATACATCACGATCACATCGTGCAGCAACTGCTTGCTGATCCGATCCGCCAGATCGGCACCTTCAAAGTCGTAGGAACCGACGTCTGTACCGTCCATTCCTCGTACTGGTGCTGAAATTTTCAGGGTCTCTGCCATTGCTTTATCTCTATAACCGCAACTTGAAACTGCCACCGGAAACCGCTATTTGGCAATCCGAATCATCAGGTATCCACCATTCGGACCCGGAACAGCTCCGGTCACCAGCAACATGTTATTTTCAGCATCAACACGAACCACCTTGAGATTACGAACCGTGGCGCGTTCATTACCGTAATGACCGGCCATTCGCATTCCCTTTTTAATCATTCCCGATGTACCACGATTCATGGAGTTCGCGCCAATGGCACCCACTCGACGATGGACCTTTTTGGTACCGTGAGCAGCACCCTGTCCACTAAAATTGTGCCGCTTCATCGCCCCCGTAAATCCACGACCCTTTGTTGTACCGATGACGTCCACAGCCTTCACGTCACCAAATACGCCAGCCGTAATCACCTGTCCAACTTCCACCGAATGCTCTTCGCCATCCATGCGGAATTCGCGAACATATCGCTTTGGCTCGCAGTTGGCCTTGGGGCGACTTTCAACACCTGCTTCAGCCAGCTTCTTTTGCCGCTTACTCTTCAATTGAGCCACATGACCGCGCTCCGCACGGTTCGCACGACCGCGATTTCGCTGCTCTTCCGGACGAGCCAGATCCTTACGACTCAACTTGTCTTCGAATCCAAGCTGAACTGCCTGATACCCATCCCGCTCAAGTGTTTTCACCTGCAGGACGGCACAAGGGCCAGCTTCGATCACCGTCACAGGGACAACCAGACCGTTGTCACCGTAGACCTGTGTCATTCCAACTTTTCGTCCGAGAAGCCCGACGGGCATGGCTCGACCCCTCAAATATCTAATACGTCTTCAATCAAAGCTTCTTCGCGCAAGTCCGCCAGTCGACAACCCGACCGACCCAAACCTGCGGGGGCACCACACGCGCCAGCAAATCAAGAGGCAAAAGCGACTCCGCGCTTACGTGGACGCCTTAATCTTAATGTCCACACCCGCCGGCAACGAGAGCTTGTTCAGAGCATCAATCGTCTTGCCAGTGGGCTGAACAATATCGATCACACGCTTGTGTGTTCGTATTTCAAACTGCTCTCGAGACTTCTTATCAATATGCGGGCTGCGAAGCACCGTGTACCGCTCAATGCGAGTCGGCAGCGGAATCGGACCATGAACAATTGCCCCTGTCCGCTTCGCAGTGTCGACAATGTCTGTCGCCGACTGATCCAGGATGGTATGGTCAAACGCTTCCATCCGAATCCGAATTCGCTCGTTCGCAGCCACGACTTAACTTCCTTCGCCTGAATATTTTGCGCCACATCTGTGGCAACACCGAAAGCCTCGTCCCGGTGTGGGAAACGGAGCATGTTAGTTGCGGGTACGATTTCTGTCAACGATCCACCCCCCTCGTTTTTCCGCACTTTCTGTGAAGTTTTTTAGTGGGGCTGATTCATTTTGCCCCTTTAGTTTTCCGGTCGGGTTTCGCTTTTTTGGCTCGTAGGGTTCCCGCTTTAGCTGCAGGTGATGGCCCGAATGGCAGTTCCGCTCGGGCTGGGGCTTGACATGTGTTTAAATTTCATAACATTCAACATGACAATATGTTGCAATAAGACATTTGTTCATTTTGAGTGTTTTAAAACAGTGCTCTTGTAGTGCTCTTTCGGGAGCGGGCTGCGAATTGTTAATTAGTGAGGTCGTCGTGTTGTGTTGTCGCTGCTGTTGTGTGCGTGTGGGCAAAATGGACATAATTCCGCAATCGCGGAAATCGGGGTGTTGGGGAATTCATGAGCCGTTTGGAGTGAGTTGCTCTGGCCTGGGCCCGCGCAGCATGTGTTGCAGCATCTGTTTTGGTTGATGAAAGTCTACTCGCCGCGTGGTGGAACGTGGACGATGTGAGGTTGATACGATCTTGCGGCCTGTCAGGGCTTGATTTTGGAGATACGTCATTGCGAAGCGTCCTCCGTTATTGAAACTTCTCGTGTTGAAACTTCTCACAATCTGGCAAATTTCTGGATACCGGCTCCATTGCAGGCAAGCATCCAATTTGCAATACTTTGGTGCTTCACAGAAGCTATGATTACAGGTTCAGGTGTGACTGATGGCGACGCTGAATAAGGTAGATATTCGTAAGATCCGCAAAAAACGGGCTCGACTCAAGCGGAAGCTGAAGTGTCGATTCTGCCCGGATGGGACGATTCCACGTCCGGTTTATGTGGATTTCAAGGATACGAAGACGCTCAAACAACTGGTCGACCGTGAAGGTCGGATTTTGCCGCGTCGTCGGACTGGCACCAGTGCAATTTTTCAGCGGGCTGTTCGCGAAGCAGTCCTTCGTGCCCGTTTTATTGGTTTGATGCCATACGTTTCTGAAGAATAAACTGGCGATAGCGGCTTGGTGACCAGAGAGACACATGAAGAGGAGCGACAGACGTCCTCCTCTTTTTTGCTGCGCTGCCGGGATCTGGTGTAGTGCGTTTTCAGGTTCTTCGCGGGTTCACCAGGTTCTTCGCGGGTTCACATGGCGGCCCGTCGGCCCGGTGATTTCCGTTCAATGTGTTCCATTCCACAGCCCCCCGCTGTGGGAAGCAATTTGCGGGGACTGCATTGACCAGTGGGGTTAAAGACCTGACGGACGTCCCCCATGACTTCCAGGTCGATCTGCGTAAACAGCTGATTCATCAGGCTGATTTTCTCGACGCCGATGCCATGTTCTCCGGTCACACTTCCCCCCAGCGTGATGCACTTTTGCAGGATTTCGTCGCCTGCTTGAATCACTCGTTGCGTCTGTATCGGGTCGCGTTCGTCGAACAGGAGGATGGGGTGAATATTTCCGTCCCCAGCATGGAAAACATTCACGATTTTCAGAGCATATTTCCGCTCCATTTCCTGAATGAACGCCAGGATTTCGGGAAGTCTGGTGCGGGGTACGACACCATCCTGGGTACAGAAACTGGGTGAAAGTCTGCCGATGGCACCGAAAGCCTGTTTGCGGCATTTCCACAAGAGCAGACGTTCCTGTGGAGAATTGGCTTTGCGAATTTCACGGGCGGCGTGTTGTTCACAGATGGAAATGACCTTGACGGCTTCTGCGTCGACTTCAACTTCCAGGCCATCGACTTCGATCAGCAGGACCGCGCCGGCATCCAGTGGAAAGCCGAAATGAAACGCAGCTTCCACGGCGCCAATAATCCCTTGATCCATCATCTCCAGAGCTGCTGGAACAATTCCTGCTGCGATAATCGCACTGATGGCTTCTGTGGCCTGGGCCACGGTTTCGAAAACTCCCAGCATGGTTCGCACGGCGGGAGTATCTCGCGTCAACTTCACCCAGATTTTTGTGCAGATCCCAAATGTTCCTTCGCTTCCAACAAACAGGCCGGTTAAATCGTATCCCGGCGATGCCTGGCAAGCCCCCCCCATGGTGATGATTTCCCCGCTGGGCAGCACAACTTCCAGGCCCAGAACATGATTGACGGTGACGCCATATTTTAATGTATGGGGGCCACCGGAATTGGTGGCGACGTTGCCGCCGATCGTGCAGGCTCCCTGGGAAGAGGGATCGGGAGCATAATGAAACCCGGTCCCCTTCAGTTTTTGGGTCAGGTGAAGATTAACGGTCCCTGGCTGAACAATGGCGTATCGGTCCCGCAGATTGATTTCGAAAATCTCCCGCATTCGTGAGGTGCAGATCATCACCCCTCCCCCAACGGGCAGCGTTCCCCCAGCCAGGCTGGTCCCTGCTCCGCGAGGGACGAAGGGGACATCAAACTGGTTGCAGATCCGCACAATCCGGGAGACCTGCTCCGTGGTCTCCGGAAAGACGACAATGTCCGGCACCTGTTTCTCGATGACGTATCCGTCACACTCATACACCAGCATTTCGTCGTGACTGGTGAGTACCGCCGATTTTCCTAAAAGTTCGACGAACTGACGGATCAGGGGCACAAGCGAGGGAGACGAATCGGCAGTAGCAGTCATGAATCATTGATCCCGATAACCAGAAGGCTTCCATTCTATGCCATCTCCGAGAAAAACGCAGCCATCACGCGGCAAAAGCCCGGGCCGTGACACGGCCTGCCTGTTATTTCTGATCTCGCACGGTGTATCATCGAAGGGTTGGAACAGAGACTTTCGAACCTGAAATCCGGGCGTCCAGAAATGATCGTGCATTCATCGGTCAGCGGCCCGCTCCTTTTTTGAAACACCATTGATGTCACAGGATCAAGACGAATTTTTCGCGACAGTCCAGCAAAGCCTTCTGGACGGTTCGCTCATCACGTTGACTCTGTCCAATCGCGAACGTGACGCCGGCCATCAACCGCGCCGGCAGGCGCTCCGCCCGGTGGTGATTCGTAATACCCTGGTCTTTCAATGGGAATTGCAGTTCGAAAAGCAGCAGACACATCTGAATCTGGGAGCTTCTGAAACCTGGCAGCGCGTGCGGGAGTTGCTGGGAACGACGTATCGCGATGCCAGTTTGTTTACCACTCGCGAAGACGTGATCGCCCGCGGTACTTCGCAGGGAATTCGCCTGCGCCGTTTACCCCCCAGTCGTCAGTTCCCATCTTCCACTCCGGCACACGATAAGAAAAAGGAGTACCTCATCCCGGAAGGGGCCCCGTGTCCGTTTCTGATCGAACTAGGTGTCATGACTGCTTCGGGTCAAGTCAAACAGCAGCGTCAAAAGAAATTCCGGCAGATCAACCGCTATCTGGAAATCGTCAATGATGTCTACGATCAGTTGCCCGCATCCGGGCCGCTGCGCGTTGTCGATTTTGGATGCGGACTGAGCTATCTGACGTTTGCCTTGCAGTATCTGCTCTCCACTATTCACGAGCGGGATGTGGAACTTCTGGGGATCGACCAGAATGAACATGTCATCGGCAGATGCCGGGCCATTGCCGAAAAACTCTCCCTGCCGGGGATGGAATTTCGCTCTCAGCAGATTGCATCTGATGCGCCGACTGCTTCCGTGGACCTGGCGGTCTCTCTGCATGCCTGCGATACCGCCACCGATCATGCACTGGCATTTGCGGTGGCTGCTGAAGCACAAGTCATCCTGGCAGCCCCCTGTTGTCAGCACGAACTCGCCAGAAAAATTCACGTTCCGGCATTGCAGTCATTGCTGCAATATGGGGTGATGAAAGACCGGTTTGCCGCCATGGCCACAGATGTGCTGCGTGGCAGTGCGCTGGAGGCGATGGGATATCGCACGCAAATTCTGGAATTCATCGACCTCGAACATACTCCCAAAAATCTGCTGTTGCGGGCAGTGAAGCGTTCCGTTCACGAAGATGTCCCGCTGAACGATGTGGAATACACGGAATTGAAGCGATATTTTGGCGTTGAGACCCTGGCTACCGATGCTATTTTTCAGGCATTCCCCTTCGCCGGCGGAGAGAATTCAATGAGTCATCATTTTGCTAAGTAAGGCGGTTCGAGCACGTCGCTCTCCTTGACGAGAGGGGATCAGGAAGTGAGACTTTGCAGCGTATCGGAAAGAAGCCCCCTTCTGATTCTGACAAAATTTCTCTCTTCGATTTGCCGCTGCTGACTGCCTTATGATTGTGACGATTGATGGTCCTGCTGGAACTGGAAAAAGCACGGTGGCCCGGACACTGGCAGACCGGCTGGGGTTTCAGTTTCTGGATACCGGGTCGATGTATCGGATGATCGCACTTCGGGCCATTCATTTTGAAATTGCTCCGGAAGACCAGCCTGCGGTCGAACGACTCGTCACGGAGTGCCGGATGGACCTGGTGGATGGGGTCATTCTTCTGGATGGTGAAAATGTCGCTGACCGATTGCGGACCAGCGAGGTCACCCGTATTGCCTCGCTGGTGGCCCAGATTCCCCGTGTTCGGGAACTACTGGTTCAGCGGCAACGGGACATCGCAGATTCCAATCACATTGTGTGTGAAGGACGTGATCAGGGAACCGTGGCCTTCCCCCATGCGGAATGCAAATTCTTTCTGACAGCCCAGGCGGAAGAACGGGCGCGTCGACGTCAGGCAGAGTTGGAATCGCAGGGGCAGACCGTCGATTTCCAGGCGTTGCTGCAGGAGCAGATGGCGCGGGACCAACGAGACGCAGACCGGGCGGTGGCTCCACTACGACCTGCTGCGGATGCCATCATTGTCGATACCACGTCACTGGCACTGCACGAAGTGGTCCACCTGCTACAAGAGACAATTCGGTGCCGGCAGCCATATTCTCCGTAAAATCGATCACATTGGTGCAAAGCTCACGTTCAATCGTTTCAGGTCTGATCGGATGAAAACTCTGCACAGTGGATCGAGGGATGTTACAAACTGGAAATTGACAAGGGGCGATCGCAACTTAGAATTTAAAGAGGTTGCTTTAGGTGCCGCGACAACATCATCCTGAAAGACGAAAACCCTCTTTCCGCGAACGGATCGGGTATAATTTTGCGAGAGATTCTTAGTGCCCGTTGAAAAACCATGGAATCTCGGCCAGACAGAAATGTCCGGCCCACTGTTTTCAATGATCCAGTTTCAATAATCCAGAAGCTTCTGGTGGCACAGACATTTCTGTCTGTGAGTGAGTGGCTGTTAGTTGTGAGAGATTCTTACTCAAAGGGGAACAGGTCGAAATGCTAGGAGAGCTGATTCCTGCTGGTGGGGGTGATCCCATTCCCTTACTTCAACCTCGCCTGGTTGTGGGGCGCCGCAGCAGTTGTGACATTGTGCTGATTTTTCCGAACATCTCCTCGCAGCACTGCGAGTTTGAGTTGATTGACGGATATTGGCAACTGCGGGATCTCAACAGTCGTAACGGAGTGAAAGTCAACGGGGAACGGATTGATTCCCGTTTCCTTTATCCCGGCGATGTCGTCTCAATTGCGAAGAACGATTACGAAATTCAGTACGAACCGGTGGGAGAACCGCCAGCCAATCCGGAGGAAGATCCGTTTGCGATGAGTCTTCTGGAAAAAGCAGGACTGCAGAAGCGGTCTGAAGAGAAAGGTCGCAATTCATTGCCCCCTGCTGCCCGCAAAGGTCAGATGAATCACGATTTCGATGCGGATGAAGATGCTGCCATGGACTGGCTGATGGGCAATGCCTGACAATGCCTGCCGCCAAGAAAAAATCGAAGAAAATTCGCGTCGCGTTTCATAAAAATCGTGGGAAGAGAGCCCGTTCACCAGACCTGACCCGTACCTCTCGTGAAAATCAGGAGGCGGTGGACGATCTGCACAATCATGAACGGCTGTCCGGAAAAGGGACGCTCACCCGGTTTCGCACCATCATCACCTCTTCCACGGCCGATGAGGAACCTGTCCGGGACATCGACAGCCAGACGACACTGTCCGGTCGAGTGTTGATGGCGGTGGGAGCCAATCAATGCCGTGTTCAGGCAGAATCCGGAGAAGTCTATCTCTGTTCCATTCGCCGGTTGATTCGTACACTCGCACGTGATGGCCGCAATGCTGTGGTGGCGGGTGACCGTGTTCTGTTCACTCCGGAAAATACTTGCACCGGAGTGATCGAACGGATCGAACCCCGTCACAGTGCGCTCAGCCGCGTGAGTCGAAATAAAGCCCATGTCATTGTGGCCAACGTCGATCAGGCTGTGATTGTGGCCTCCGTGGCTGAGCCTGCATTAAAACCCGGACTGATTGATCGCTTTCTCTGCAGCACCGAGAAAGGGCGAATTCGTGGGATTGTCTGCATCAACAAGATCGATCTGGGTCAAGCTCATGTCTTGCAGCCGCTGGTGGGACAATATGCCCGGCTGGGTTATCCCGTCATTTTCACCGATGCCCTGAATGGAGTCGGAATTCCACAATTGCGGGCCCTGTTGCATGGACAGGAAACTGTGTTTGCTGGTCAAAGCGGAGTGGGCAAATCCTCTTTGCTGAACGCGATTCAACCGGGGCTGGCACTCTCGACCGGGGCCATCAGTGACGACACCAGTAAGGGGCGTCATACGACGCGCGTGACGCAGTTATTACAGATGCCGGGAGGAGGCTGGGTGGTCGACACACCGGGCATTCGTTCCCTGCAACTCTGGGACATCACCCGTGAAGAAGTGGAAGGACTGTTTGTGGACTTTCGTCCTTTTGTTCCACACTGCCGATTTCCGGACTGCACTCACACGCACGAACGCAGCTGCGCGATCAAGCAGGCGGTTGACCACGGTCAACTTTCGATCATGCGCTATCAAAGCTATCTCCGTATTTTCCACGGAGACGAGAACTGAGAGCAGGTTGTTCCGGCCTGGGTCTGCGCGGGGCGCGTCTCGACTGGTAAAAGGCAACTTGTCGCGGGGCGGAGCGCGGTCGATGCGGGAGTCATTCGCTCTGAGAAGAGAATGACGGCTGCCAGACGATGACTCGTCTGCTCTTTGAAGCGACCCCAAGCGACCTCACCGGACCATTTTTACTTGTCATGCCAGTCCCAGGTCTTCATAAATTGCGGAATTCAGCTCGCGGAAACGCTGGTTGTGTCTCTCCTCACCGGGCAGTCCATTCGCCACAGCGGTGACGACCAGTTGATGTTCTGGATCGGCAAAACCGATACTGCACTGTGCCCCGCCATGTCCGAATGCTTCTTCCGAAGCATACCTCCCGAAACCGTAGGGGACGGTTTCCGAACCATAACGGTTTGAGTTGATAATGATTCCCAACCCGAAGTCGACAACGTGTTGAAAGGTGGCATCGAACTTCCCTTCCCGCTGGCGACTGACCATCTTACAAATCGTTTCCGGACGCAAGAGGGTTTGCCCGGTACGGGTGGTTCCCCCGCGCAGCAACATTTCATAAAATCGGCTTAAATCCCGGATCGGTCCTCTCAGACTGCCGCCGGGGCTGGGAGTCGTACAGTAGACTTCGGAATTGCCTGGAGCGGGAGTCAGTCGACCATCTTTCGAGGTATAAGTCTGTGCCAGGCGCGATGCGAACCGTTCAAATTGATCTGCGGGAATCGCCATCCAGCTGTCTGTCATCTCCAGTGGAACGAGAATCTCTTCACGGAGAATGCGGTCGATGGTGCGTTGCTGAGGGTCAATCCGCTGTAGAATTTCGCCCAGAATGAACCAACTGCGGGCCGGATCATAGGCACAGTTCAATCCATCTCCCCGATCGCGTCGTGTTCCAGACTGACAGATCTTGTCGACGATCTCTCGCCAGGTTCGTTTTGGCCAGCCCGTGGCAATGGGTTTCAGACCTCCCTGATGTGTCAGGAGATCCAGCAACGTAATGCGTTCTTTTCCACTGGCGGCAAATTCGGGAATGATGCTGGCGATCGGTTGTTCCAATTCCAGTAAGCCGGACTCCACGTGCTGCAGAATCGCGGTGGCTGTCAGTGGTTTTCCAGCACTCAGCCACGGCAGCAGCATGTCCCCGGTCAGCGGTTCTCCGGGACGATTTTCTCCTGCTGCGCAGTCGACAATGGTTTGGAAATTCTTTGTGACCGTGAGTTGCACCCCATGGTGCAGTCCCTCGGCGATGCCGTGCTGAATAACTCGATACGTTTCTGGAAGCAGCTCTGCAGCAGGAATGGTCATCGTATTATGAAAGAGATGTGAATTTAGATCGCACGAGAGCAAGTGGCTCTCGCCTGGACGCGCGTTTCGACTGATGAAAGGCAACTCGCCGCATGGCGGAACGCGGTCGATGCGGGGTGAATGCGATCTCTATGGCGTGAATGCGATCTAAAACGTGGAATGAACCAGTTCTGGATCGAGCAACAATCAAAAGCCCCGGGCAGGTTTTGCCCGGGGCTCAGACTCTTCAAGACCTCCCATGGCGGCCATCGGCGATCATACGGACGTCATTCCGAATCCGAAGAACTTTCATCCGCGCCGACAGCAGCCAGTTCCGGTTCATCTCCTTCGTGGAGCTCTCCCACGAAGTCGAGCTGCTTGGTGTCGCCCACTTCTTTCACGTTGACGGTGATGTGGTTTTTGCCGTCGAAGACGCCGCGGAGAAGTTCTTCCGCCAGCGGATCTTCCACGTAAATTTCCACGGCTCGGCGGAGTGGCCGGGCACCGTAATCGGTATGGTCACGATCACTTTGCTCCGAACGGCTCTTGTCGATGACCAGTTGTTTGGCTTCATCGGACAGTTCCAGAATCAGGCCGCGTTCCCGAAGGCGTTCGCGGACCTTCTTCAGTTCGTAGTCGATAATCGTCTTCATATCTTCGTCCGTCAGTTTATGGAAGACGACCACTTCATCCAGACGACCAATGAATTCCGGTTTGAACTGCCGGCTGACTTCACTCATGACGTTTTTCTTCATTTCGTCGTGAGCGGCAGCGCCCGCCTTATTCACAAACCCGAATGGGGGGCTGGAAATTGCTTTCGCTCCCACGTTTGTCGTCATGATGAGAATCGTATTCTTGAAGTCCACCCGGCGTCCAAAACTGTCCGTCAGATGTCCTTCTTCCATGATCTGCAACAACATGTTGTAGATGTCCGGATGAGCCTTTTCGATTTCATCCAGCAGCACGACCGCATAAGGACGACGGCGGATTTTCTCGGTCAGTTGTCCCCCTTCTTCAAAACCGACATAACCTGGAGGAGCCCCGATCAGACGGCTGATGTTATGCCGTTCCTGGTACTCGCTCATGTCGACCTGAATCAAGGCTTCTTCATCACCAAAGATGAATTCCGCCAGCGATTTCGCCAGCAGCGTCTTCCCCACCCCGGTCGGACCGGAGAACAGGAATGTGGCTGTGGGCCGTTTGGGATCTTTCAGGCCGCTGCGACTGCGCCGCACCGCTTTGGAAACCAGTTTGATGGCTTCTTCCTGATTGACCACCCGTTTGTGAAGGTGTTTTTCCATCTCCAGCAACCGTACTGTGTCTTCACTGGACAGGCGTGTTAACGGGACGCCGGTCATTTTGGCGACCACTTCGGAAATCACTTCCGCATCCACGACTCCATCGGTCTCCTGAGATTTCTGACGCCATTCGCGGGTAATGGTTTCCTTTTTACGCTTCAGCTTGTCAGCCTGATCACGTAGTGAAGCTGCCTTTTCGAAATCCTGATTGGCGACCGCTTCATCCTTGGCGGCATTCATCCGCTCGATATCTTCTTCGAGTTCCTTCAGATCCGGCGGACGAACCATCGATTTCAAACGAATACGAGCCCCTGCTTCGTCGATGACGTCGATCGCTTTGTCCGGCAGGCAGCGTCCCGTGATATACCGGGTCGACAATTCTACCGATTTTTCGAGTGCATCATCGGTGTACTGCACCTTGTGATGACTCTCGTAGCGATCCCGCAATCCCTTGAGGATTTCGACCGCCTGCTCTTTGCTGGGGGGATCGACCATCACCATCTGGAACCGGCGTTCCAGAGCGGCATCCTTCTCGATGTATTTGCGGTATTCATCGAGAGTTGTGGCTCCGATGCACTGAAGTTCACCACGGCTGAGGGCGGGCTTGAGGACGTTCGACGCATCGATGGCCCCTTCGGCTCCCCCCGCACCCACCAGTGTATGCAATTCATCAATGAAGAGAATCACATTCTTGGCGCGGCGCACTTCGTTCATCACCGCTTTGATCCGCTCTTCGAACTGTCCGCGATACTTGGTCCCCGCCACCATCATGGCCAGGTCCAGCACGACAATCCGTTTTTCCCGCAGCAGTTCCGGGACACTTCCCTCGACCACCATTTGTGCGAAGCCTTCGACAATGGCGGTTTTTCCCACACCGGCTTCACCAAGCAGCACGGGGTTGTTCTTTCCGCGACGGCAGAGAATCTGGGTGACCCGTTCGATTTCGTTTTCACGACCGATCACGGGGTCCAGCTTGGCCTGTCGGGCCAGTTCTGTGAGATCGCGTCCGAAGCTGTCCAGAGCAGGGGTTTTGCTCTTCCCCGCTTTTCCAGCCGGTGCCCCACCACGTTCGGTCGGTTCGGCACCTTCGATCCCATGTCCCAGCAGGTTCAGGACTTCTTCACGAACATCTTCCAGTTTCAGCCCCAGATTCATGAGAACCTGGGCGGCCACTCCTTCCTGTTCGCGCAGCAAGCCCAGCAGTAAGTGTTCTGTCCCCACATAGTTATGGTTCAGATTCCGCGCTTCTTCCATCGCATATTCGATGACCTTTTTCGCACGCGGCGTCTGGGGAAGTTTCCCCATCGTCACCAGATCCGGCCCGGACTGGACAATCTTTTCCACTTCCAGGCGAATCTTGCGCAGGTCCACATCCAGGTTCTTCAGGACGTTTGCAGCAACTCCTGAACCTTCTTTAACGAGTCCGAGCAAAATATGCTCGGTCCCGATATATTCGTGATTAAAACGCTGGGCCTCCTGATTGGCCAACTGCATGACCTTACGGGCCCGATCTGTAAATCGTTCATACATTGTTTCCAACTCCTCTTCTTCTTCCCGGTTCCCTGCACTGTTGCTCCTCCGTGGCAAGAATGACTGCGGCGCGACGAGCGCAGCAAAACATTCTGGAGCGACCCATGCCGGACTCCCCAGGAAGCTTCCGAATTCTAGTCCCAGTCTGAAAGCAGGACAAGATTTGAGGTTGAGACGAGCGAAAATGTCCGGAATTTTTACTGCCCAGACACTTTTTAACTACTTAACGCATCACGATGAAAAATTCGGAGAGAACTTTACCCAACATCCGACAACGGAGGATGTTTCGCGATCATGCACCCTGAACGAAGCTGTGACAAGGCACGACTTTCGACATCTTGACAACGAAATTGAGAAACGCCACCGCCACGGTCCCTTTCAACATTTTGTTTTCTGGAATCGCCAGCGGCTTTCCTACCGCAAACGCCCGAAGTTCTCACGGGGCCCAGAGCCTTATCTGGCACAAGTCTGGCACATCAGTCCAGCATCAGTCTGGAGAAATCTCGCCAAAGCCAGCAATTCCACGCAGTTTCCCCATTCTATTGTATCGATCGCATTGACTCGAAACTCCTGACAGCTTGACCAATGTTCGTTGGTTCTATCGCTGAACACTGTACAATTCAGCTGTGAATTGCTCTGTCAATTGTTCTGTTCATAAATGCTCCAGTATGTCCGTTATCCTGTTCGAGCACCAAGGATTTGCACGAGTGAAGATGCAACGTGTTCTCGTCCGAAGCAGCTGGCAGAATCGGCTGTGGTATTGTTGTTTGATCATCACGATGGTGGTCTCTGCGCGTCCGGTGCTGGCAGATCCGGTCACCGATTACAACGTTGCGGTGGAATTCTATAAACAACAGCGGTGGGACCTGGCAGCGGATGCGTGCGCTGATTTTCTCAAAAGAAATCCTGCGGACGAACGGGCTCCGACCGTCCGTATCTATTGGGCCCAGGCGCTCTTGCATCTTCGGAAATACCAGGCGGCCCGAGACCAGTATCGTCTCTTTCTAAAAGCAGCCCCGGATCACGCGGATCGTCCGCTGGCGATGTATCGGACCGGCGAATGCAGTTACTTCCTGAATGATTATCCGGCAGCCGAAACAGAACTTCTGCAGTTTCTGCAAACCTATCCCAATCACGACCTCACTCCCTGGGGCCTGGTCTATCTGGGAGAATCGCAACTGCGAATCAAAAAGTACAATCAGGCTGGTCAGACTTTTCAGACTTACGTGACCCGCTACCCTCAAGGCAATTTGATTGATGATGCGGAGATCGGTCTGGCGACTGCTTTGGGCATACTTGGTCAGAAAGAGCGTGCGGAAGAAGTCCTGCAACGAATTATCGCTCGCCCGGACAGTCCGCGAGCTGCCGATGCCGTCTTCAATCTTGCCGCTCGGCGTTTTGATGATCGCAAGTTTGACGAATCGGCCCAACTCTTTCAGCAGGTCGTCTCCCGGTATCCCAAACATCGTCTGGCCCCGGCAGCCTGTCTGAATGCCGGGTACGCCTTGTATTACTTAGGCGAATATCCCGATGCGATTGCGGAATTTCAAAGGGCGGCTGCGGACCCCGCACATCGTGACGCGGCCAATTACTGGACGGGACTCAGTCGCAAGTCCATGGGGGAATTCTCACAGGCAGCGGAAATTTTCGAGAAGGCCCTGGCCGCATCTCCTCAGTCCGCTTTTGCCGAGAAACTGACCTTCCACCGGGGCGATGCAGAACTTCGCCAGAGTCACTATCAAAAAGCGATGGAATTGTTTGAGGACGTCGTTCAGAAATGGCCCACAAGTGACTTGGCTGATGATGCTTTGCATTCGGCGTGTGAAGCAGCATTGCAGTCGGGTGAACTCACCAAAGCGAGTGAACTGCATCGGGAATTTCTTCGCCGTTTCCCGGAAAGCGGACTGCTTCAGGTTCAGGAACTTCTGGCAGGCCGGATACTGATTGCTCAGGGTGACCAGGCAGGAACAGACTCGGAAGCGGGGCAGGCGGCCTTCAATCAGGCGACCACTCTTCTCAAGCATGTTGCTGAGTCTTCAAACGTCGACTCCACCAGGAACTTCGCCCGATTTCAAATTGCCAGAATCGCCGAACGACAAGGACGCGATGCAGACGTCATCGCCGAACTTAAACCGCTTCTGGATGCCCCTCCTGCGGAAGTGACACCAGAATTTCAAGATGCTCTGTTACTGAGTGGAAATGCCCAGCTCAGGCTGAAAGATGCGACCGGGGCGCTGGCAACTTATCAGAAATACCTGTCACTGGTCACCACAGAGACCGACAAACTGGCGGGATATTCCGGCATGGTGCAGGCACTCACGGCCACTCAAAACTGGACACAACTGGAAAAAATATTGGCGGAATTTGATCAGCTCGATCAAAAGAATGAGAAGTTTGGCTCTAGCGCCCTGGCTGCCGGAGACGCTGCCTTTGATCAACGTGCCTGGGGTCCCTCCGTGACCTGCTTTCAGCGTGTTCTGGCACGTGGACTGGAGACCCCTTATGCCTTGCCGGCACTCTCCGGACTGGGGCATGCGGAGTACGAACAAAAGCAATACAAAATGGCTGCGGAGACCTTTGACAAACTGGCTGCAGCAGCAAAATCGGACGAAAAACTGGCGTCTCATTCACGATTCATGCAGGCCCTGTCCCGGCAACAGGCCGGCGATCTGAAAGAAGCTCTGGATCTCTATCAGAGCACCGGGAATCGATTCAGACAATCAGACCGGATGAAAAAGCTGGAGCCTGCGGACCTGGAGATTGGCCATAATGCCTATTTATGCCTGAAGGGGGGGGCCCGCGTGGCCCGTGAACTCGGCGATCTCAACACTTCGGACAAGCTCTATGAGACAGCTTATCAGGAACTGAAAACGCAAAATGCCTCCGAACAGGCGGAGTTGGATTTGCTCATCAACGAATGGGCGGATCTCAGCTATAACGCCAAACATTTCGAACGTTCCGACGAATTGTACGCCAAGCTGATTCAGGAATGTCCAGACAGCCCGCTGGCAGATGATGCCCGTTTGATCCTGGCGGAAAGTCTACGATTTGGAGGAAAAAAAGAAGAAGCCGTGGCAGCGTTCCAGCAACTGGTCGAGAGCCCTCAGTCTGATGATTTCGTGCTTCAACGTTCTCTCACTCATTTACTCGACCTGCAGGCAGAAGCTGCCAAATGGGCGGAAGTGGTCCAACTGGCCGGTCAGGTGGAATCCAGATTTCCGGGAACTCCGCAGTCGGTCTATGCTACCTACCGTCGTGGAGAAGGAGAATTGCAGACGCGGCAGTATGCGGAGGCTGCGAAAACACTTCAGGGAGTTCGCGAAGAACTCTCCAAAAATCTGGCTCAAGCCCCTGTGTGGTGGCCGGAAGCCTGGCTGTTGCTGGCTGAGGCGGAATATTGGCAGAAGGACTATGCGAAGATGGAAGGGGTGATTGAAGATCTGCACGCCCACTCGCCGGATTCTCCATTGTTTTATCGGGCGGACGCCATTCGTGGACGTGCTTTTGAAAATCAGGCCCGATTCCCCGAAGCCCGTGCCGCTTATTCCCGGGTAGTCGATTCCGAAAGTGGCCGTGGAACAGAAACTGCCGCTGAAGCACAATTTCGTATTGCTGAATCCTACCTGAAAGAGAACAATCTGCCCGTCGCCCTGCGGGAGTATTACAAGGTTTACGCGGGATATGATGCTCCCAAGTACGAAGCGGCTGCCCTGTTTCAGGCCGCCGCCTGTGATGTGTCGATGAAACATTTTCCGCAGGCTGCCGATACTTATAAGAAGTTGATCGCGGAATTCCCCCAAAGCGAGTTTGCTCAGAAAGCTCAGACGCGTTTGCAGGAATTGGAATCCGCAAAGGCTCAATAAACGTTCAGTGAAAAAAACGTTCAGTCAAAGCGGGAACAGTCCCGCGGAAGATGAAGCATGACATTCTGTCACCGACATGTTTTAGGGGCTTTCGTGCTCCTGTTCTGCCTGACCGCTCCGGTGAGCGCGCAAGAAGTCTCTCTGGGGCCCTCTTCATCCACTCCCAGCGAGGAGATCGAGGTCACTCCCATCCCCGCCGGTGCGACGATCGCTCCGGTTGAAGAGCAGGCTGTGAGAACGTCTGGACGCGCACAGACCTTTGCCACCCGCATTCTGGAGATGGCAAATTCCTTAAGCTACTTTGCGATTCCGTTTGCCCTGGCAACACTCCTCGCCATCTGGTTCACGGTGGAACGGGTTGTCGTCCTGCGGCGTGGGCGCGTGGTGCCCCGCCCATTTGTTCTGCGTTTTTTGAAGCTGCTGGACGAAGGAGAACTGGATCGTGACGAAGCTCTGCAGATCTGCGAAGAAAACGGCAGCCCCGTCGCCATGGTCTTTGCACACGGAGTTCGCAAATGGGGGAAATCCAGCGTGGAAGTGGAACAGGCCATGATCGATGGCGGTGAACGTCAGGTCAGTTCGTTGCGAAAGCATTTGCGCGTGATCAACGGGGTGGCCTCCATTTCTCCCCTGCTCGGACTGCTGGGGACCGTCTGGGGAATGCTGGAATCCTTCGACAAAATCGCTCAGGCGGGGGCGATGGGGAATACTCAGGAACTGGCATCGGGAATCGCACTGGCCCTGGTCACCACCGCAGCGGGCCTCATCATCGCCATTCCTTGCCTGGTCGTTTACATGTATCTTTCCGGCCGCGTGGATGCACTGGTCATGGAAATGGATGATCTGGCCATGAAGGTCGTCCACAATATTTCCGCAGAGGGGATTGCGGAGAAGAATTCCCGGCCCCGGCGAGGAAAAGAGAAGGACACCAGCGAACCCAGTCAGAAGAAGGCAGTCTGAAGCCAGACAGGACCCAAAGCTAACCACAAAGTACGGAATGCACCCAGAGCTCTGGTCCAGAGCCCCCTGTGTGTTGACCAATCTGCGTGATACCGATACCCTTGGCGACTCGCTCAGACTGGAAGTATTCCAGGGCAATTCGACACAACAAATTGATTGTAGAAGACATGGGACGTATCGAAAGATCACGCGAAATTGCTCGTTCCCGGGCTCGCAAGGTCAAAATCAAGAAACTGCGTGCAAAATTCGCTGCAGCCAAGACTGATGCCGACAAGAATGCTGTCCGCGAAAAGATGGCGCGAGTCAGCCCCTTGCTGGTTCTCGAATAGAGCAAGTTGCTCTATTGCAGGGTGAATGCGCTCTAACTCGTCAGATTCCACAGCCGTGGTTTCCCAGTAGCAGTTTTCAGTAGCAGTTTTCAGTAGCAGTTTTCAGTAGAAAATGCGCTCGCGTACGGAAAACGGATACGGCTGTGAGCGTGTGAATCTCGCTCGGGGAAAGCATCAGGATCAACAGGTCCGGTCGCTTCGCTTTAAAATTCAGGTCGCCTTGAAGGAATCTTCAATGTTGCGTCTCTTTTGTGCTGCGCTGTGTGCGGTTCTTTTTGTTCTTCCGCTTTGTCTGCAGCCTGCGGGGGCTGCGGAACCCGATCGGGCAGCAGAAGAAAAACCTCTTTACGAACTTCGTATCTACACCTGCGAACCGGGTAAGCTCCCGGCGCTCGAAGAACGATTTCGAGATCATACGCTGAGGATCTTCGAAAAGCATGGGATGAAAAATCTCGGCTATTGGGTCCCCAGTGACTCGCCTGCTTCGGAAAATACATTGATTTATTTTCTGGAGCATGCCAGTCGCGAAGCAGCTCAAAAATCCTGGACCGATTTTCGAGCCGACCCGGAATGGAAGAAAGTTGTCGCCGCCTGCGAAGCCAAATATGGAAAGATTCTTGCCAAGCCGCCCGAATCCACATTCCTGCATTGCACCGATTATTCTCCCGTTGTGGGCTTGCCGCAGGCAGATCGCTGTTTCGATTTGCGGATTTACACTGCCGCACCTGGGAAACTGGACGAGCTGAACGCCCGCTTTAAAAACCACACCGATCAGCTTTTTCAGAAACATGGAATGCGGGCTTATGGATACTGGGTTCCGGTCGATGCTCCACGCTCGACCGACACGCTGATTTATGTCCTGGAATTTCCCAGTCGTGAAGCAGCCAATGCCAGTTGGTCCGCCTTCCGGGCCGATCCCGTCTGGAAAAAAGCGTTGGAAGAATCGGAACGGAATGGTTCTCTGACCGCGAGTCGTCCCGAATCTCTGTTCATGAGGCTGGCTCCCTTTTCTCCCACAGCGGAGAGCGCACCGGAAAATTGAACCCGGACAAGTTGCCCCCGCAGTCGCCCTCTAGGAGTCTGTCTGAGAACTCCTTCCCATCCCATTTAATCTGTTTGATTCACGAATGAGGTTCGTTCACTTCAAAATCATTCGCCAGAAAAAAGATGAAAACACAGAGGGACGGAGGACA